>Ga0066335_143_pt1 | contig 6146 bp, 7 predicted proteins | sample RifGroA2_FD_59251 | JGI IMG/M metagenome (GOLD analysis project Ga0066335, IMG submission 59251) | Archaeon GW2011_AR13 | reverse complement strand
AATTTTTTTTGAAAATGGTTCTTCATAAAATTCTGCTAAAAATGGTTGTTCTAAAACTAAAATATCTGACCAGCTGATTAATTCATTATATTCTTTTTCCCTAATACCAAAATCAGATTTATTCCACCAATCTCCATGTTTGCATCCAACTAATTTTAGATTTTGCCCGCTATCTAATTTAGTGCAAATGGTTTTATAATATTCTTTCATGAATAAAAATAGCAGAAATTATTGTTTTATAAGAATTTATATACAAAATTATCTTTTTTTTTACATTGTTCTGCATTTTCCTTCATCAATTTCTTGCCATGCTTCTTCTGTTCCCTTTACAAATTCAAGATCCTCACAAATAAATCTTTGAATTTCATCCATTTGTTTTTTTAGAGATCTTGGATGCTCATTGGAACAGGTTCAAATAACTGGTCTAATAATGATGAAGTTCCTCGTCCTTCAGTTGCAGACCTTAAATCACTACTCCAACCAATCATTTCAGAAACAGGGATTTTTGCTTTTATAACTGAAAGACTTCCTTCTTGTCTCATATCAAGCAATTGACCTCTTTTTCCTCCAACAAGTTTTGTTACTGCACCCATAAATTGGTCAGGACATTCTATAACATGAATTTGCAATGGTTCTAATATTGCCGGACTAGCTTGTAATAATGCTTCTTTAATACCATCTCTTACAGCAGGATAAACTTGTGCAGGACCTCTGTGGATAGCATCTTCATGAAGTTTAATATCTACTAATGAAACTTTCATTTTCATTGCCGGTTCTCTTGCTAATGGCGAAGCATCCATTACTTCTTCAAAAGCATCCATTACCATTTCAATAACTTCACCGATGTGAACTTCTCCACGAGTTTCATCAAAAAGAACATTTCCTTTATAGATATCTTTTATATTTCGAATTTCGTCACTTCCCCAACCCATAGCTGAAAGGGTATTTGTTACTTGGTCATTTTTCTTTTTAACTCTGATTTCAGGTAAGTCTCCTTTTTGGATTGCTTCGTCAAGCTCTGCATCCAATGGAGCAACTTTAATAAAGAAACCATTATGTTTGTTTGGACTTCTACCTTCTTTAACAGGGGATTCTTTTTTTGCTGTTTCTCTATAAACAATTATCGGTGCTGAGGTTTTTACTTCTAAACCTTTTTCAGTTTTAATTCGGTTTTCGATAATTTCTAAATGCAATTCTCCCATTCCTGAGATTAAACTTTCTCCGGTTTGTTCATTAATTTCAACTTTTAATGATGGGTCTTCTTTACTTACTTTTCTTAAAATTTCAATTAATTTTGGAAGATCCTGAGTTTTTACTACTTCGATAGATTTTGTAATTACCGGTTGAAAAATATGCTTGATTTCTTCAAAAGGGGTTTGTTCTTTTTCGGTTATTGTTTCACCAACTTCAGCATTGATTCCTGTAATTGCCAAAACATTTCCTGCTGGAACACTTTCTAATTGTTCTGGTTTAATTCCATTATAAACTAAAACTTGCTGAATTTTTGCCGGAGATTTTAAATTGTTTAAATAAACATCCATTCCGGCTCTTAATGTTCCTGAATAAAGTCTTCCTGCACTAACTTCTTTTCCGGAACGTGGATCAATTATAATTCTTGTTATTACAAACCCAACTTCTCCATTTTTATCACAAGATAAAAGTGATTTTCCGAATTCTGTATTTTGATCTCCATGCCAAATTTTTGGAATTCTGTATTTTTGTGCTTCAATAGGATTCGGTAAATGTTTTACAGCCATATCAAGGATTACATCATAAAGCGGGGCATTAGCCCAGATCCATTTTGTTCTTTCTTCATGATCCATTTCAGTATATAATCTATAAATATCTTTGAAACTTACTTCTTTTTTCTTCATAAAAGGAATTGATAAAGCCCAGTTTTCCCTTGCTGAACCAAAAGCAACACTTCCGTCGTTAACATTTACTTTCCATTTTTGCCCAAATTCTTTTTCTGCAATTTGTTCAATTAAATGATTGAATTCGTTAATTAATTTCATAAATCTTTCCTGCATTTGTTCAGGTGTGAATTTAAGTTCGTTAATTAGTCTATCAACTTTATTAATGAAAAGAACTGGTTTTACTCTTTCTTTTAATGCTTGTCTTAAAACTGTTTCAGTTTGAGGCATTATACCTTCAACTGCACAAATTAAAACAAAAGTTCCGTCGATTGCCCTCATTGCTCGGGTTACATTTCCACCAAAATCAACGTGTCCCGGAGTATCAATTAAGTTAATTAAATATTCTTCTCCCTGATAATTATGTGCCATAGAAACATTTGCTGAATCAACAGTCATTAATCTTTCCTGTTCATCTGCGTGTTGCCATGTTGCCATTCCGCCTTCTAAATCTCCTGCAGCTTTAGCGGACATCATTCCTGCTGCTGCAAGTAAATTATCTGTAAAAGCAGTTTTACCATGATGAATGTGTGCAGATGTTGCTACATTTCTAATATTAACCTGAGTACTTGTTAATCTTTGAATTTTTTCAAAACTTGATTCCTTTGCAGCCATAGATAATGTTTGGAAAAATGGTTTATAAAACTTTTTATTTAAAAATGAAAATGTTTAATTTTTTAAGAAAGTTTAAATATGGAATTTCTTTAAAGATTATATGAGGGGTAATAAATTAATTATTTTTATAAGTTTAATGTTAGTAACTAGTGTTGTTATTGGTTTACTTATCCCTAATCCCGGACATGATTCTAATTTCGTTGAATTTTCTTTAGTGGGTTCAAGAATGACTCTTCAACAGGCAATTAACGGTGAAAAATTTTTAACTTTACCAAGTACTGTTGCAGATGTTGTTCCACAAAATAATGGTCATACTGCAAAAGATATTTGGGTTTCAGTTAATGGTGCTGAAAGAACTTTAGAAGATTCATTAAAAATGAATAAGGGTCTTTGCGGGAATTCTGTCGTTGCTTATTCCGGAAAAAAAGATCCTGGGCATTTAGCTTCTGAAATTAAAATGACTATTGATGATGATGAGATGACTTTACAAAATGCTATTAATGTGGGGAAATTTTGTGCAGTATGGACTCCAAGTGCATGGGGTGGTTGTTCAGCTGATTGCGGGGGTGGAACTCAAACTCGTACAGTTAGTTGCACAAGGGGAGATGGTACTCCATTAAATGAAATTTATTGTACAGATTCTAAACCTGTTTTAAGTCAGGCTTGTAATACTGGTGATTGTACACCTCCCCCATCAGATGTATGTGGGCAACCTCAAGTAGCTGGAAAATATAATTGTAGATGGTCAGGGGGAATTCCCGGTAATCCTTCAAGTAGTGTGTATGCATGTGAACATTCTGCTGGAACTTGTAATCATGGATTATATTGTCCTGGACAATCAACTACTTGGTGCAGTGGAAGTGGGACATATTCAATTACTTGCTCATGTTCTTTTAATTTTTAAGAAAATTTAAAATAAAACCAAAAACCTTAAAAATTAGTTTTTCTAATAATTAATCAGAAGAAAAATATTTACAGGATTAAATATTAATTAATTTAAGTTATCACATTCACATTTACACTCAAGATAATTTGAGAAAAGACGAATAGCAGATAGAATATAGAGTTATGTAAAATATTTTTCTTTAGAAATTTTTCATATGAAAAGTTTTATTAATTAAATTTGGAGAAAACTAGAAAAATGGCAAAAGTAAGTCCGGTATCAATAAAATATATGATACATGCAAATTTTGTAGCTGAAGGTGCTTTAGAAAAACCTGATGTAATCGGAGCTATTTTTGGTCAAACTGTAAAATCAAGGTTCCAACAGCTTTAGACCAATCTGAAACAACTTTAATCGCTGCGGCTATTGAAACTATTGAAAGAATAGGTCCAAGCGATTCTCAAATTGAAGTTGAGAGAATTGAAGATGTTAGAGGTAGCAAAAGGGATTATATCTTAGAAAGAGCTAAAAAATTAATGACTGAAATTCAAGGTAGTACTGACTCAAGAAGTATTTCTAACGAAATCAAGGAATCTGCAAAAATTGCAAATATCCAAGAATATGGCGACGAAAAACTTCCTTGCGGAGATTTAACAGACAGAGAACTGATTGTTGTTGAAGGCAGAGCAGATGTTGTTAATTTACTTAGAAATGGCGTTAACAATGTAATTGCTATGAATGGTACTAAACTTCCTGAAGGTGTTCGGGAGTTAAGTAAAAACAAGATTGTTACTTTATTTGTTGATGGGGACCGTGGAGGACAATTAATTATCCAAAACGTTACTGAGAATGCAAGAGTTCAGTATATTGCTATTGCACCAGATGGTAAAGAAGTTGAAGAATTAGCTGGTAAAGAAATTTTAATGAATCTTAGAAAGAGAGTTCCTGTTGAAGAATATCTGTCTAGAAATAGAATTTCAAGAAGACCTTTTAATGAAGAACCAGTTAAAAAAGAAATTTCTGAGAATAAAGCAGTTAATTTAAGTGAAGAAAATAAGTTAAAACTTAAAAAACTTTCACAGGATAACGAAGGATCTGGCAAAGCTTTATTTTTAAATAGCGATTTAGATGTTACCGATGAAGTTTCAGTTAGAAGTTTAGGCAAGCTGCAAAGAATTTTGCAACAACTGATACAAAGATTAAACTTCTTAGTTTATAGAAATTTTTATAATTTTTAAAAAGAACCCGCAAGGGTTCTTTTTTTATTTGTGTTTTTATTTTTTTAAAAAAAATTGTTTATAGAAAAAATATTCACTATGTGAATTTAATTTAAGTGAATTATATTCGATAAGCGAAACTAAAAATCAATTAAATGTAAAAAATCTAAAGCTTTATACCAAACGTATCGTACAAAATTGCTCTTGGCTCCTCAATAAACAGATAACGTAATAGATTATATTTTTTATCACAATCTCCCTTGTAGATAGGATATAATTCATGTCTTACAACATTTCTTTTTGCCAAAAAACCTCCAACATTAAGTACATATAAAGAATCACCCTCTCTTTTTCCTGAGTACGCTTCTAATTCATCATGCAAAGTTGAAACAATTGATTTATCTACCCCTAATCTTTTTGCTTCCTCATTAACAATTGAAACCAATTCTTCTTGTGTTTTTATTTTTTGAGAGAATGTAGCACATACTCCTGTAGATCCTATTAAAGTTGCCAAAGATACCATATATGTTCCACCACCTAGAACTAACCATTTCATTCCTTCATTTGCATATTCAAAAATATCACTGGGATTCATAAAAATGTAATTTATCAATACTTTATAAATATTCCCTTTTGTAACTACTTATCAATGGTTTCATATTAATAGAAAAAAGTTCTTAAATTAATCATATAAATATTAAAAGACCGAAATTAAATTCTATTGTATGAATATTAAATTTGGACCTGTTGGAATAGGTAAATTAAAAGATATTGAAAAAACTTTCAAAGAGTATTCTGAATTAGGATTTAGATGTGCAGAAATCCCTTTTACTTATGGAGTATATATTGGGAGAAAATTGAAGCAAGCAAAGAAAGAATTATTGAATCATGCAAAGTAGGTGAATGGCTTGGTGCAAAGGTTGTTGTTTTTCATGCAGGTTTTTTTAGTAAAATAAATCGTGAAGAGACGTATAATAATATTAAAAATAGGATTAATGAAATTCAGGAGATTATTAATAATAGGAACAAATGGAAAATAAAACTTGCTCCTGAAACAATGGGTAAGATAAATGTTTTTGGAAGTGTTGAAGAAATATCCCTATTAGTTAAAGAAACTGATTGTAGTTTTTGTCTTGATTTTGCACATATATTAGCCAGAGATAAAAAAATAGACATGAAAAAGATTGAAAAACTATTTCCTGAAAAAGAGTGGCATGCTCATTACTCGGGAATAGAATATGGAGAAAAAGGCGAAAAAAGACATATCCCTACAAAGGACGCTTATTGGGAAGGATTGTTTGAGAAGCTTCCTAAAGATAAGAAAATTCGATTAATCTGTGAAGCTCCTGAACCAGTTAAGGACGCTATTAATGGCTTGCAGATTTATCTATCCCGATAATTCACTTTATGACAAAACATTCAGTAAAATCTGTATTAATTATAAAATTAAGAAAAAGTGTTGCTACCATAAAGTTTATAAATAATGTTTATGGTGTATAATAAACAGAAAAACAAGGT
>Ga0066335_144_pt1 | contig 6214 bp, 4 predicted proteins | sample RifGroA2_FD_59251 | JGI IMG/M metagenome (GOLD analysis project Ga0066335, IMG submission 59251) | Archaeon GW2011_AR13 | reverse complement strand
TCAGTAAAATCTGTATTAATTATAAAATTAAGAAAAAGTGTTGCTACCATAAAGTTTATAAATAATGTTTATGGTGTATAATAAACAGAAAAACAAGGTTTTTTCTGTGTTAATTAAAAAAAATGGAAATTAAAATGGATATGAAAAACCTTATGGTTTTTTTCCTTATGATTGCAAGCATGTTTCTAGTAGTAGGTACTGTCAGTGCTACTGAATTAGTTACTGGTGCTACTGTGAAAGTTAACGGCTTGTATGATGATGGTAATTCAAGTGCTAACCCCATCAGCGTAATTGCTGGTGAAGCTTTATCTGTTAAGATTAACTTCGAAGCTCTTGAAGACGCTTCTGATGTTCGAGTTAAAATCGAACTTCAAGGTGAAAAACAAGATGTTGAAGCTAGATCTGCTGTTTTCGATATTGAAGACGGAAGCAAATACAGTAAAACATTAACATTAAAAGTACCATATGAACTTAGAGATTCTGTTAGTGAAGACATGGCTCTTAATATCAAAGTTTGGAACGGAGATTTTGAGACTGAATTAAATGAAATCACTATTAGAGTTCAAAGACCATCATACAACGTTGATGTTATGTCAATCGATGTTTCACAAACTGCTGAAGTTGGAAAAACACTTCCAATTGATGTTGTTATTAAAAACATTGGTTATAACGATTTAGAAGACATGTATGTGACTGCAAGAATTCCAGCTTTAGGCATTGAAAGAACATCTTACCTTGGTGATTTAACACCAATTGAATGTTCTGATACTGATGAAGAACACGGCTTATGTGATGACTACAGAGATGTAGAAGTTGCTACAGGTACATTCTACTTAAGTATCCCATTCGACGCAAAAACTGGTATTTATACACTTGAAGTTGAAGCAAAAAACGCTGACTTAACTATGAATGAAGTTACACAAATCCTTATTGAAAATGATTTTTCAGCTGGAAATGTTATAACTACTAGTTTAAGTAAGAATGCTGCTGTAAACGAAGATGCTGAATACAGCTTAATTATTGTGAACCCTACTGATAAAGTAGTTGTTTACAGAGTTGTAGCAGAATCTAGTGCTGACATTTCAACAAGTGTTAGTGAAAGTGTTGTTGCTGTGCCTGCTGGTTCAAGCAGAACAGTTACAGTAGTTGCAAATGCAGACGAAAGCGGAGAATATAACTTTGATGTTAATGTTTTCGCTGGAGAAAAACTTGTTAATACTGCTGCTTTTAGCTTAAATGCTGAAGGCACTAACTTAGGAAATCCAATTGTTATTGCGACAGTTATCTTAGCAATTATCTTTGTGGTTTTATTAGTTGTATTACTTGTTTTAATCGGGAAAAAACCTGAAAAGTCTGAAGAATTCGGAGAAAGTTATTACTAACTTTATTTAATTTTTTTTCTTTTTTTCTTTCTCCTTTTTCCTTTTGTTGGGAAACTTTACAGCTTTGCTGTGCAATAAAAGGAAAGGAAAATTCAAAAAAAGAATTTTATTTTTTTTATTAATTTACAAAAACTATTTATTTAATGTTCTTCTTAGATTATTGAATGATATATTCAAAGAGAATTGAACATGACAGGATATTTCTTGAATATCTTGATTTTGTTCGAGGGAAAGTTGCTTATTATCAACCTTTAATTGAAGAGAGAACAGGATTAGATTTGGGAAAAATCGGGGTTAAAGAAAGCCATAAATTGCTGGAAGATAAATTAAAATATTGGCTAAATGATGAAGAAATTCCTTTATGGTTAAGATTGATGCTTTTACCGTTTACAATGGTATTATCCAATCAAAAAATAAAATCAACTATATTAGCAATAAAATTTAAAGAAAATATTTATATTCCGGAAGATAACTACTCAATAAATATTTTGAAGGATGAACTTTCAGGGAAAAAACAGGAAACAGATCAAATAGTTGTACATGAATTAACACATGAAGTTTGGTTTGGTTTAGGGGGAAATAAGTCTGATAAAGAAATGATTCAAGAGGGATATGCATTATACGGAGAAATGAATTGGTTTGAGGATTTTTATCCTTCAGGAAAACATAGCTTGAAAAATTTGCCTCCAATAGAAGATTTAAGATATAAGCAAGAGATTGAACAATTAGTGAAATTGCATGGAGAACAAATTTTGTTTGATATTCCCAGAGATTGGAAGGAATATTTGGAATAATTAAACTTTCAAACTAATAATCTTACTTATTCCGTCATGCAATAAAAGACACCCGCTGGTTTCCTCAGAAAATTTGTAGAATTAAATTTTCTGGGACTATCAAAAGACGATACTTTTGAAGTTTTTTAACTTCCTCAAATTGTGGAACGGTGGTATCTTTATGAGCCTTCGTGGATACCACAAGCACGACGATTAAACCTTCAAACTAATAATCTTACTTATTCCGTCATGCATACTTACTCCGTAAAGGTTTGTTGCGTTAGAAATAATTTCATCGTTATGCGTAATTACAATATACTGACCATGTTTCATGTACCTTTTTAATAGGTCTGCAAGCCTTTCAGAATTTCTCTTATCAAGTGCTGCATCAATTTCATCCAAGATGTAAAAACAATATGGTTTTAATTCCTGTATACCGAAAATTAATGATAATGCAATTAATGTTTGCTCACCTCCGGATAAAGATTTCACATCAAAATATTTGCCTTGTCCCATTTTAACCATAATATTAACTCCTCCTTCAAAAGGATCTTTTTTATTTTCAAGTTCAAGTGAAACCTGTCCCTTAGCACTTAACTGCGAAAAATTTCTCGAGAAAATTTCATTTAATTCATCTAAAGTTTTAATAAATGTCTTTTTCTTTCTGATATCAACTTCATGAATTACTTTCATAATTTCTTCTTTTTCTTTCTCGATTATTTCAACTTTTTCTTTAATCGCATCATATTCTTTTTTTATCTCATCATAAACTTCTAAAGAACGAAGGTTAACTGAACCAATATTTGAGATAATTTCTTTTGCGTGATTTAATTTTTCTAATAAAGAATCTCTGTTAATTTTTAATATTTCCACATTATCAAATCCAAGCATTTCATTTTCAAAATTTTCTATTTCAGCGTCAACTCTTGCTTTATTAATTTTTATATTATTTATCTCCTGATCAATATCTTTGATTTTATTTTTTTCTAAAAGTTCTTCTTTAATTTCAATATTCTTTTTTATTAATTTTAATTCGTCGCCTAAATCTTCTTCATCACGTGTAAGTTGTTTTAGTGAAATTTTTGCACGTTCAAATTCCCGTTGTTTGAAAGAAATTTCAGAATTTACATTTTCTTCGCTTCTTAAAGAAATTTCCTGAATTTCAATTCTCGCAGTTTCATATTTTTGTTCAATATTTGAATCTTCCTGGAAAAGCTGGTCTAAATTTTTTTTCTTTTTATCTAATTCTAAAAGTTCTTTTTTAGCTTCTTCAATTTTTTCCTGCAAATTTTTAATCTGGTCTTTCTTTTCATTAATCCCTGAAATTCTCATTAAATCAGATTCACCCTGAGAGATTTTTATTTGAAAATCTTCAATTTCTTTTTTTAAAAGTTCTTTTTTATTTGCAATATCACTTAATTCTTTATCAGATTCATCAATTTCCTTTCTTAATTTACTAACTCTTGGAATTGTTTCTTCATGAATCGAATGAATATGTTCTTTTGTAACCTTGCTTTTACATACAGGACAAATATCAATTTTTGAAATATTTTCAATTAATTTTTCCTGTTTATCAATTTCATATTCGTTAGTATAAGTTACTTTTTCAAGTTCTGATTCTCTTTTTCCTAAACTTTCCAATAAACTTTTCTTTTCTGCTACGCTTAGTTTAAAAGATTCAATTTTTTCAGGGGTAATTTTTTTATCAAGAATATCTTTTGAAATGGATTCAATTTGTCGTAATAAAAAATCTGATTCATTAATATAACTTTTTAAGAATGAATTTTTATCTTCAAATCTTCCAATAATTGATCTTAATTCGGATTTAATCATATAGAATTTTTTTCTTTTTTCTTCTAATTTTTCAAGTTCTAATTTTTTTGCCTGAATTTCTTTTTCTTTTTTAATAATTGTCGGAGATTCTTTTTTAAGTTCTTTAATTGAGATTTCATTATTTCTTATTGATTCATTTAGTTCCTGTTTTTGTTTTGAAATTTCAGATAATTTTCTTTCCAGATTTTCACTTTTGACAATCATTCCTGCTAATTCTGCACGCAGATTAGCAATATCCTGATTTAATCGTTCCTGTTCTAAACCTGTTGATTTTTGAATTGTCAAATTAATTGTTTCAATTTTTGATTCAAAACTTTTTACAGATGTTTCGATAGTTAAAATAATTTTTTTTATTTGTTCGATTTCTTTATTTTTTTCACTAATTTCAGAATTAATTTTTTGTATCTCGGATTTTCTTTTTGTTAAATCACTATAAATTATGCTTGCCTTGTATTTTTGAATGTCCTGTTCTAATTTTTTAAATTTTAATGCCTGTTGTCTTTCTTTATCAAGATTGTTCAAATAAGAAGTTCTTTCTTTTAAAATCGCTAAAATTTCTTTTAATTTTTCATCAGTTTTATCCAGTTCTTTTAATGAACTTTCTTTTCGTAATTCATAAATTGAAATTCCTGCAACTTCCTCAATTACTTTTCTTCTTTCTTCAGTATGCATACGAACAAAATTTTGGATCTCCCCCTGCAGGATAATATTAAACCCGTTAGGATCAATTCCCCCCTGAGCAAGCAAGCCTAACACTTCCTGACGGGTTTTTATTTTGTTGTTAATTTTATATATGCTTTGACCGTTTTTTCTTAAAATTCTTCGAATAGATATTTCTTTCTCAATCAATGAAAAAGTATTATCTGTGTTATCAAAAACTATTTCTACGGATGCTTCTTTTGCCGGAGCAACGTCTTTTGTACCCATAAAAATTAAGTTACTTGCTTTTGCGGCTCTCATAGATTTTGCACTTAATCTTCCTAAAACAAAACATAAGCCATCGGATACGTTAGATTTTCCACTTCCATTTGGGCCCAGAACGCAATTAATTCCGGGAGTAAATGGAATTTCAGTTTTTCTTACAAAACTTTTGAATCCGTACATTACTAATTTTTTAATATATGCCATTTAGATACCAATTTTTATTTCCTCTTATTTGACTAAGAGAAGAGTATTTTTAAAAGTTGCCTGGAAGAAAAGATTTAAATTCTCTTTTTGGGTCTTATAAATATGCATTTAAGTAAAAGAGGTTCGCATGTAGGTTTTATACTATCATTTGTAATATTTGTTCTATTTATATTATTTTTATACACAACAATACAACCGGCAATAAAAATTCAAAAGGAAAAAACATTATTTATTGATTATCTTAAAGACGTTTTAGTTGAAAATTTCACAGTTAATCTTACAACTATGACTATTAAAATTAATGAAACAGTTAATCCAAATAAAGATTGTATTTCATTAAAAGATGCAAAAGGTTCTTTGATTAATGAAACTTCACTTTTAATTAAAGACGAAAATAATAGCAAACTATCGTATGAATTTCAAGGAAAAGATTTAGAGATTCTAACAGGACTGAATTTTAGTGGTTTTTTAAAGATATTTTCTTCAATAGGAATCCAAAATGAATCATCTCCGCCAATAGTGGGATGTGAACCATTATTTAATGTAACTCCGAGTATTATAAGAGTTGATGAATACATTACACAAAAAAAGATTATGGATTTAAAAAATGCATACGAATCAGATTATGAAACAGTAAAGGAATTTTTTAATATTCCTCCCGGAACAGAATTCGGATTTAGTTTTATATTAGCAAATGGCACAAGAATAGAAACTGAAAATGGGGATTTATCTACAAGTGTTTATGTTCAGGAATATTCAATTAAATACTTAGATTTAGAAGGGAATATAAAGTTCGGATTTTTAAATATTAAAGTTTGGTAAAATGATGGGAAACGAAAAAAGAGGTTGGATTAGAATTGTTGAAGCGTTTGTTTCAATTTTATTAATTGCCGGAGCAGTTTTAGTCTTAATGAATGAAGGATATATTGCTAAGACAGATATTTCTCAGAAAGTTTATGATGCAGAATTGTCAATTTTAAGGGATATTGAACTAGATGAAACATTAAGGACAGAGGTTTTAGAATTAGAAGATAGCATTTTGCCTTTAGAGTTATCTGATTCAGAATTTCCATTAAGTGTAAAAACAAGAATTGCTGA
>Ga0066335_141_pt1 | contig 6756 bp, 11 predicted proteins | sample RifGroA2_FD_59251 | JGI IMG/M metagenome (GOLD analysis project Ga0066335, IMG submission 59251) | Archaeon GW2011_AR13 | reverse complement strand
AGAAGTTGAAATATCAAAAGAAGATATTAAAATTGTAATGGAAAAAACAGGCAAATCTTCGAAAGAAGCAAAAGAAGCTTTAGAAAAGTATGGTGATTTAACTGAAGCAATTTTAGAATTAAGTGATTAAATTTTTACCGTAATCTATTTGAATCTTATTTATTTTATTTTGTTATGGAGATTTTTATTAAACATCTAAATGAAGCACAAAGGAATTTCAGGATTATTCATCATTTATTTTATGTGACTTTTCCCTTGGTTAAAGATAAAAAGATTTTATTGAAGGTTCTTATTAATTCTAAAAAAGTTATTGTTGAATGTATTAATACTATGTTGCATTATGAATCCATGCTTCAAAGGATTAAAATTTCTGATGACCCTGTTTTAAATTTTAAGATTTTTGAACAAAAATGTACCAAATGGTATGGAATTACCGATGAAGAGTTTAACCTAATTCTTGAATTATTTGAAACTGTAAAAAAGCATGATGAAAGTCCTGTTGAATTTTTAAAAGGCGATAATATTGTGATTTTGTCGGAAAATATGAAACCAAGAATTTTATCTTTTCAGGATATAAAAAAATTTGTTGAATTGGCTAAAATTATTTTTCTTAAGACATATCAAAGAGTTGTTTTTTATTAGGGTTTACAAAGGTTTAAAAAATAAATTTATTTATTATTGATTATGAATTTTGTTAAGAAAATTGTTGAGGGGAAAAGTGATGAGTTAGTTCACTTGCAATTTCAAAAATTTAGCAAGGGTGAATTTCTAAACCGAGCTTTAATCAAGGCTAAACATACCGGGAAAAAATATACTATTGTTACTGGTCGAGATTGATTTTAAGAGTAAAAAACAATTCCAAGGTGTTAAAACTTATTTAATTGATAAAGAAATGACTGGCAATGATTTAATTAGTTTGTTAAACAAATTTCCAAAAACTTTTTTTGCTTTAAGTTTTGATGTTGGTGAAGATTTTAAATTAAAGATTAAACCCAAAGCTCCTACTTCGGGAAAACCCGGTAAAGGTGAAGAAAAACCGAAAGTTGATTTTTGCAGATTAGTTACAACTGATGAAAAAATTGGAAAAAGTTTTATTTTTGAGGTAAATGATTTTAAGGATGCAGAAGTTAATCATTCATATCATATTGATAACATTATCATGCCTGTCGGTGAAAAAGATTTTGCAAAGATTAGGGAAATGGCAAAAAGAAAAGGAAAAATTGTAAGGATTGCTGAAATTGACGGGAAAGAAATGAAAAGAGATATTCTATTTGAGGCTTAGTTTTATAATTTAAAATGGTTGAAAATATTCTTGTTGATGATAAAAATATCAATTCTGTTTTAAATCGTGTAAATTTTCAAGGAGGAATAATTTTAAGAGGAAAATTAGATGAAATCTTGAGTGAAGAATTTATGCCTGATAAGACTGCAAAGTGGTTTGAAAAATTGCCTATGGTCAATTTAACTTTTTATTCAGATCCTCATTTCCAAGATTTTTCTCTTGTTGATTTTGATCAAGTTATTTTAATTAGCTATAATACTAAAGAAAATAATTTTTTATCTTATGGTAATTTGCCTGAATGTTTTTCTTTATCTTCCGGTGATATTTATATTCCTGAAAAGTATAATTTAACTAATGGGATTTGCAAATGCTTAAGTAGTATTTTAGGAAAAAGTTATTCTAATTCCTGTGCATATGATATCTCTAAAGTTGTTATTGAAGATTTAGATTCTTCAAGACTTTTAACTGCAGAAGAATTTCTTAAAAAGTTGAAAGATAATAAGATTGAAAAATAAGTTTTTTAGAATTTTTTTAATATTTGTTTTTTCATTTCATTTGCTAATGATTTGTCTTTATTGATAATTATTTTTATTGGTCCTTTTTGGCTTAAAATTTTCAATAAAGTGATTAAATCTTTTTTTTCCAGTGATTCTCCGATTTTTTGATTTATTTCTTGAGGAATAAATATTTGGATAAAATAATCTGTAAAAATTAATGTGTCACTAGAATTTTTATCTTCGGTTTTTGCAATTTTTATTCCTAATATTTTATAAAATTGGTTTGATATATCCTCTAAGTATGATGTTCCTGTTGTGAGGAAATGGAATTTATGTCCTAATTTTTTTAGTCGTGTAAAATAATTATACTCTGCTCGAAGATAAAATAATGGTCTCCATTCATGACGTGCCTGATAACAAATAATTTGATTTTTTTTCTTGAATAATTCTGTTTTCATAAAATAATAAAGATATTTTTCTGCATCAAATAAATTGTTAAAATTTAATATGATTAAATTTTCGACTTCTTTATGTTCTTTTAATCCTGAAAATTGGTTGATTCTTTTTTTGGCATAATAATTTGTTTCAACAATGTCTGTTAATGATTGTACTTTTTTTATCCAATCAATATTAATTTCATATTTTTTGTATTTTTTTCTTAAGACTTCTTTTTCAGATAATTCTTTTACTGCTTTATAGACTGATTGATATGAACAGGAAAATCTGTATTGTTTTTTTATTTTGTAAAAGATTTCTCTTAATGTTAATGGCCATTCAATTGTTAATATGCTTATTACTGCATCTTTTGTATTTTTTGGCTTGCTATTGATTTCCGGGATTAAAATATTAAATGTCATATGTGATATTATACCGATGGTAATATAAACCTTTTGGTTTATTTTTTGTTAAACGTTGAGTTAATAAGAATTTTTTATTTTTATTGTTTATGAAAAAATTAGAGGTGCAATTACAAGATCTTCGTAAGAAAGGGGAAGAGATTTTAGAGCAGATTGATCAAAGAAATTCAAGAAAGAAAATTCAATGCAGTAGTTGTGAGAAATATCACGCAATTGGAAGGCTTGCAGTAATTCAAACTCACTGGTATGAAAAACCTTATGGATGTACTGGGGGAGATAATTGGTATGAAGGGGAATTACAATATGTTTGTCCTACTAATAATGTCAGGAATAGATTATTATTTAATAATCATGATGTGCCTTGGCAAGAAAGAGATAAATTTGAAAATAATCCTGAGGCTCAATTTAAGAGGAGTTATAAAAAATTATTCGGAGATGTTATAGATGAGTATGATGAAAAAGGCTCAAGCAGTTGGGTAAATAATCTTTATGTGGATAAAAATAGAAAGAAGTTTGGGCTTGTTGAGAAAAAGAAGGAGGAGAAATAATGGGGAAGAATTTAAAAGAGTTAATTAGTAAAAGAAATGAGTTGTCTTATGAGGCTTCAAGAGTAAATTCTGAAGTTGCAGAATTATTAGCACAGCCTTGTTATGATGTGTTAGGATTATATGAAAATGAAAATCCTTTTTTTATGACTCGTGGTATGTCTTCAAAGGAGATTTTGTCAAGATTGTATAAAATTGTAGGTGTTAAGAATTATGATGGTGTTGATTCAGGTTTAATTGATTCATTAAAAGTATCTGATATTGATGGGGCTTTGGATTATTTGTTTGATAAAGGAAAGAAAATGGAAAAATATGAAATTTCAGATAATCCTTGTTTTTATCGAAGATGTCATCCTGAAACTTGTTGTTGTGATGATGATGAGCTTCTTGTAATTGAAAATGTATTTAATGATAATAGAGTTTTTCAATATTCAAAAATTGTGCAACCTGTTTATTTTTCTTTATTGAAAAAGAAGGATGAGTTAGAAAGAAAAGTTGCGGAGTTGAAATGGAAAAATAGTTTGAATAGATGTTTAGATGAAAGGGGTAATAATGGAGGTAAAGCAGAAAGAAAATATAATCCGATGTTAGATGAAGATGAAGGATCTTTGTTTGATGACGATTTTAATGATCAATGTGATTTGTAAATAAATATTTTTAATTAAAAAAATGGTGATAAAAAAAAAGCTGACTGATTCAAATTATAATTCTGTTTTATTAAGTTATCCAAAAATTTATGACCTTTTATCTGGAAAAAATGTAAATAGAGTTGAAAAATTAAATTCTCGTTGGAGAGCTAGTAATTTACTTTTAAGGATTGATTGTGATGACTTATCTTATGTATTCAAACAAGTTAATGTTAACAACCCTAAAAGCGAAATGGAAAAAATTGCTTTGTTGAAAAAAGAATCTCCTTTATTATTTCCGGAACTTTTTATTTTTGAAAATAATGCTTATCTTATGGAATATGTTGTTGGTCAATCTTTTTTTGATCTTGATTCTAAAGAAAGAGTTTCAAAAGTTTCTTTTGCCGGAAAAGTTTTAAGTCAAACACATCGTTTAAATGATTTTCCTTTGGTTGATATTCGTGAAGATATTGGAGAATCATTTAAAAAATATCGAACAAAAGCTGAAAAATTCTTTTTAAAAAAAGAATTGCAAGAAGAAACTTTTAATGATGTTGCAAAAGATGTTGGGAGATATTGTGCATCTTGTTTTTTTAATAATTATGATTATTTTGGTAATGAAAAAAAGAAATCCTTGGAACTAGCAGAAGCTTTTTTATCCAATTTTGATAATAATCTTTTGAATCGGGCTCGATATTTTATGGGTGAATCTTTTTTATCTTTTTTGAATTTTGATACTCATTCAGATTCAAAAGGAGTTTTGAAAAAACTTGCAATGAATCTTCTTTTAAGCAAGGGTAAGGGTGATTTGGTGAATTTGTTGGAGGAGGGTTTAAATGAGTAAGATTATTTTTGATTTAGATGATACGCTATATGTTAGTGATGAATTACGAAGTAATCGTGAAAAAGTAATTTTAGATTTTTTAGGGGATAAGGTTGGTGAATATTTTGAATTAAAAAAAGAAAATTCTACTATGAAATCTTTAGAGATTTTAGGGATTAGTTTAAGTAACAGTTCTAAATTTTGTATTAAAGAAACTTTAGTTCAATTAGGAATTTTTAATTTAATTGATTCATATTATTCTGCACAAGATTTTGGTAAAATTAAACCTTGTGAAGAATGTTTTTTTATGGTTGATAAAGGGGATATTTGTGTTGGCAATAATTTTAAGAAAGATTTGGAAATTCCTAAGCAAAAAGGTGCAATAACTATTTTTGTCGGTGGTTTTCATAAAGATGCTGATAAGAGTATTAAGAATATTTATGAATTAAAAAATATTTTGAAAGGGGGTTATGACAAGAATGAGTATTGATTATTTAGTTTTAGATATTAAGTATGATATTAAAAAAGATTCTTTTGAAGTTTCTGGTGATGTCAATAAAGAAGGTCAAGAAGAAATTGTAGATACTTTTTTACGAGGGCAAATGGGTAAAGGAGAAGATAAAAGTAAAGCCAATGAAAGGGATGTTTATCATATCCAAATGAAGTGGTATCCTCAAAATGATGATATTGAAGTACAATATGATACTGGAAATAAGGGTTTAAGGGATGGAATTTTAATGCATTATTTGAGTAGTTTAAATAAAAAATAAATATTGTCAAAAGAAGTAAAATACTAAATTATTTTTTTATTATTAATATGAAAATTAAAATTAAAAAATTTGAAAGGAGGTAAAGAATAAAATGGTAAGAGAAATTAAACCGCATATACAACTTGAGAATTTTAGTCATGGGCTTTTTCCTAATGAAAGAATTGGTTCTTTTAAGGATTATCATGGAGAAAAACAATTTTTAGAATTACAAACTTGCAATTCTAATTTTACTAGATGGTTAATACCGATACTTTACGATATGATAAAAATGATTTTCCATATGTTGTGGATGCTAATCATGAAATTCATTATCTAAAAAAGAACTAACTAAAGAGTTAAAAACTAAATTATTTTATTTTTATGAATATGATTCAAAAAATAACTATCTATCCAAATAGACATGAGGATCAGGTAATTCAAGGTGCTTTGTCTAATTGTTTGAATAGAGATATTAAAAAAGGATTAATTAATGTTGTATTTTTAGAAAATGTTTATACTTATCAAAAATTATCTGGGGGAGCAAAAATAGATTATCTCGTGATTGATGGAAATGTCCCTATTTTTGGTTCTGAAAATTGGAAATTGCATAAACAACATTTAGAATTGGCACATCAATTAGTAAGTTTTTATGACAAAATTAAATCGGGGCAAGAAATTAACAGGATGGAAATGTCAAGAGTTTATATAGAATCACAAAAAGTATCAAGACAAAGAAGTCAAGCTATTTTAGAGAATGTTTTGGAAATTTCTCATGAAGAAGGTTATACTAGTCCTGCAATTATTTGTGGTCGTAGTCATATTGAAAAAGGATTAAAACCAATTTTTGATTCAGAAGTGTTTACATTTACTTTAGAATCTTGTCAAGATTATATTCATTTATTTGAAGAAAATAAAAGTAGTGATTATTCTATAAGAAAGTTTTCATCTTAGTAATTTTTTGGAGAGGAAAAATAACTGACTAAAGAGTTAAAAACTAAATTATTTTATTATTTTTTATTATTAAAATGGAAATAAAACAAAAGGAGGTAATTTATATATAATGAAATTTATTAATTGGTTGTTTAATGATTTAAGTGAAGGTCAAGACATTTTACAAAATAAGACTCCACATATACAACTTTATGATTTTAAAGAGGGATTATTTCCGAATGAAAAAATTGGATATTATTTAGATTCTGATGGGCAAAAAAAGTATATTGAGATACAAAGATGTAATTCTAATTTTACCCAAGAGGGTTTATTAGAGGTTAAAGTTTGTGAAATTGAAGGGGACAAAGCATTAATTCAAGTGTGTAATGAATGGAAAATAGATAATGGGATAATCAAAACTAGTGATTTGAAATATTTTAGTAAAAA
>Ga0066335_149_pt2 | contig 8687 bp, 6 predicted proteins | sample RifGroA2_FD_59251 | JGI IMG/M metagenome (GOLD analysis project Ga0066335, IMG submission 59251) | Archaeon GW2011_AR13 | reverse complement strand
AATCGCAGGTCCTGATCCTTCATGTTCATATTTAATGTTATGCAAATGCATTTGGAATTCTTCAACAAGTAAATGTGATTATACTTGGAGTTCTTCTCCAGGACTTGATTGTGATACAGATAGCAGTATTCCAACAGTTGGTAGTTGTAAATATGGTGAGAGTACTGTTGATAATTGTAACGATGGATTTTTAGAATATTCCTGGACAACTACTTGGGCTTGGGGGACTGATAATGGATATGCAATATATAGTAATGGTCCTTCTGATGAAGTCGCTGATTATATTTTAGAAAATGGACTTTATTATTATGATCCATTTAAATTATCCCAAAGATGCGTCGGTGGTTCAAACATTATCCCTTGTCCTGCCGAAATACAACTTCCATTTTTTGGATTTTACAATTTAATAATTACCATATTCTTAATTGTTGGAATTTATTCATTAATTTCTCTAAGAAAAGATTAAATAAGTTTTATAAAGATTTAAGCTAATTAGATGTTATGAAAAGAGGTTTGTTTATTTTATTTTTTTTGTTATTGATTAATATTTTATTTATTAGTGCTGATTCTTGTTCTACTTTAATTTCTTGTGATTATTCTAAGATTTCCGGAGGTCAATATCATACTTGTGGTATTCGAGCTAATGACTCAAGGGTTTTATGTTGGGGGAGGGGTAGTTCTGGACAATTAGGTGATGGGGGAACAGGTTATAATTCAGTTCCAACATTAACTACAGATTTATCGGTATATGTTAGTGTAAGTTCTGGTAATCTTCATACTTGTGGTATTAGGAAAAATGATTCAAGAGTTCTTTGTTGGGGTGAAGGGAATTTAGGGCAATTAGGTGATGGAAGTACAGGAGATAATTTAATTCCAACATTAATCTCTGATTCATCAGCATATAGCAGTATAAGTGCAGGAGGGTATCATACTTGTGGTATTCGAGCAAATGATTCAAGAGTATTGTGCTGGGGAGAAGGTGTATATGGCATGCTTGGGGATGGGAATGTATTAATACATTCTATATTAATTCCTAATTTAATTAATGATACTTCTGCGTATAAAAGTCTTGATACTATTAGTGATTTTACTTGTGGTATTCGAGCAAATGATTCAAGAGTATTATGTTGGGGAAGAGGGGATTATGGAAAATTGGGTGATGGAAACACAAATGTACATAATGTTCCAAATCCGATATTGACTACTGATTCTTCGATGTATAGTGAAATTAGTACTGGAGCATTTCATACTTGTGGTATTAGAACAAGCGATTCTCGTGTATTATGTTGGGGAAGAGGAATTAGCGGGAGATTAGGTGATGGAATTGCTTCTGATCATAGTGTTGGAAATCCAACTTTGACTCAAGATTCATCGGCAAGTCGAGATTTAAATTCAGGTTTTTCACATAATTGTGTAATTAGAAAAAGTGATTCTCGTGTATTATGTTGGGGTTATGGATTTTTAGGGCAATTAGGTAATGGTGGAACTGCGGATAAATCTGTTCCAACATTAACAACTGATGTTTTTTCATATACTATTTTAACAACTGGTGCACAACATTCTTGCGGTATTCGAACGAATGATTCAAAGGTATTATGTTGGGGAGAAGGCAATGATGGACAATTGGGAGATGGGTCAATTGTTGTTCATAAAGTTTTATCCCCGAATTTGATTATTGACCCCTCTGGTTATTCTACTGATGAAACTTGTGGTTTTAGTTGTATTTCTAATTCTTGCGGTGATGGTATTATTACTGGTGGTGAAGAATGTGATGATGGGAATTTAATCAATAGTGATGGTTGTTCTTCGACTTGTATGCATGAAGTTTTTAATTCCTGTGATTATTTTAAACTTTCAGCAGGAAGTTATCAGACTTGTGGAATTCGTGCAAATGATTCTCGTGTTTTATGTTGGGGATATGGATGGTATGGTATTTTAGGGGATGGTATTACGTCAAATCATAAAACATTTAGTCCAAATCTTACAACTGATGTTTCACCATATTTAAGTATAAGTACAGGAGGATTTCATACTTGTGGAATTCGTGCAAATGACTCAAGGGTATTATGTTGGGGGTCTGGAAATTCTGGGGCATTAGGAGATGGAATTCTTGGAAATCATAATGTAGGAAATCCAAATTTAACTGTTGATTCTTCAGCTTATTTAAGTATAAGTACAGGATTAGACCATACTTGTGGAATTAGAGCAAGTGATTCCAGAGTATTATGTTGGGGGCTTAATGATTATGGACAGTTAGGAAATGGAACTGTTGGTGGTTTTAAAGCAGTACCAACATTAACAACAGATACTTCAGCTTATTCAAGTATAAGTGCAGGATGGATTTATACTTGTGGAATTCGTGCAAATGACTCAAGAGTATTATGTTGGGGAGATATGGAAAATGCAAAATTAGGAAATGGACAAAATAGTTTTATTAGTAATCCTAATCCAAATGTTACAACAGATAAAAGTGCGTATAAACAAGTAAATGCCGGATTTTATTCTACTTGCGGAATTCGTGCAAATGATAGTCGTGTTTTGTGTTGGGGAAGGGGAATATTTGGAATTTTAGGGGATGGAATTACTATTGAACATCTTGCTCGAAATCCTACTTTAACAACAGATACATCTGAATATAAACAAATTAGTCCTTATAGGTATCATACTTGTGGAATTCGTGCAAATGACAGTCGTATATTATGTTGGGGTAGAGGGGAATATGGTGTGTTAGGAAATGGTGGCACATTAGATACCGGAAATCCTAAATTAATAAGTGAGGCTTCAGGATATACTCAGGTTAGTGTAGGATTATATCATAGTTGTGCTACTCGATTTATTGATGGAAGAGTATTATGTTGGGGAAGATCTCTTTATGGACAATTAGGAGATGGTATAATTATGGATCATATGTCATTAAATCCTAATGTAACCATTGATTCTTCAGGATATAATGTTTCAGAAAATTTTTGTCCTTCTGTTTCTATTGCTGTTTGCGGTGATGGTATAAAAGAAGGTTCTGAACAATGTGATGATAAAAATTTAGTTAATGGTGATGGCTGTTCAGCTAGTTGTATTATTGAAGTTTTTAATTTTAGTGCTTCTTGTGATGACATTAAAATTTCAGCAGGATGGTCTCATACTTGTGGTATTAGAAAAAATGATTCAAGGGTTTTATGCTGGGGTAATTCAGTATATGGACAACTTGGAGATGGACAAAATATACTTGATAGACTTAGTCCATATACAACTTCTGATATTTCTGGATATATTAGTGTAAGTGCTAGAGGTTATCAGACTTGTGGAATTCGAACAAGTGATAGAAGAGTATTATGCTGGGGTTATGGAAAGTATGGTGCTTTAGGAGATGGTGATATTGATGGGCATAATGTTATGAATCCAACATTAACAACTGATTCCTCTGCATATCTTGCTGTAAGTGTTGGTGATTATAATCATGTTTGTGGTATTCGTGCTAATGACTCAAGAGTTTTATGTTGGGGATATAGTAATTTTGGACAACTTGGAAATGGGGGATTTTCAAATTTAGGAAATCCAACATTAATTAATGATACTTCTGCTTATAAAAGTATTAGTGCTGGTGATTATTATACGTGTGGAATCAGAAAAAATGATTCAAGAGTGTTATGCTGGGGATATGGTGGTGAAGGGCAATTAGGAGATGGGCGAACTTTAATTGTTCAATTAAATCCAAATGTTACAACTGATACATCTGAATATAAATCTATTTATTCTGATGGTCATACTTGCGGAATTAGAAAAAATGATTCAAGAGTGTTATGCTGGGGATATGGTGGTGAAGGACAATTAGGGGATGGTGAAACAGAAGATAATTTAATTCCAACTTTAACAACAGATACTTCGGCTTATAAAAAAATTGCTACTGGAGATTATCATTCTTGTGGAATTCGAGCAAATGACTCAAGAGTTTTATGTTGGGGAGACGGTGGAGATGGAGAACTTGGAAATGGAGGTTTTACAAATTTAAATAAACCAACATTGACTTCAGATATATCTGCATATATTCAAATAAGTGCAGGAAGTTATTATTCTTGTGGAACGAGATTAAATGATACCCGTATTTTATGCTGGGGATTAAATGATGATGGACAATTAGGCACTGGAAATACTAATGAATTATTTATTCCAACATTAACTACAGATATTTCATCCTATTCTTCAAATAATCTTTCTTGTGATTTAGTTAATACTTCTAATAATTGTGGTAATGGTATTAAGGAATCTCCAGAAGAATGTGATGATAAAAATTTAATTAATGGCGATGGTTGTTCAAATGTTTGCATTCTTCAACCAGAAGCTTATTTTGTTGACTCTAATGGATTAAGAATAACTGAAGCCTATATCGGTGAAACAGTTAAGTTAGTGCTTAATAATACCGGGATATTAAATGGTTCATTTAATTTTGAAATCTTTGAAGATGATTCTGTTTTTGATGATGAAATTCGAACAGGTTCAAATGCTATCTCTGGAACATTTAGCAATGTTGGTTGGGGAATTATTATTGGTGAATGGACAATTACCGAAGAAGATTATGCAAAAACTAATGATTATGATGGATTTTATTTTAAAATTAATGGATATGAAAGTGGTAAATTAACTGTTTTAGTTCAAGATTCAACTGCAGAATGCAAAGATTATGAAAATAAACTTTCTTGTAATAGTTGTGATAATTTTGGTTGCAATGCTGCAGAAAATAATGTGAATGAAAAAGTGTTTAAGGCTTATCCTGAAGTTTGGAATAATACACGATGTGGTGATGAGATTTTAGTGTCTGGTTTATGTAATTATTTAATGCAGTGCAAATGTGTATGGGATGATATTTTGAATGCTTGTTCATATACTTGGGAATTTATACCTGGTTTAGATTGTGGATCAACTCCAATTATTGGTCTTTGTTCTTATTCTGAAAGTTCTAATGATAATTGTGAGGATGGATTTTTAGAATATTCATGGACAACTATCTGGTCTTGGGGAGCTGATAATGGATATGCAGATTTTAATGATGGTCCGTCAAATAATATTGATAATTACTTTTTACAAAATTTAATAATTACTATTTTGTTGATTCTTGGAATTTATTATTTAATTTATTTAAGAAAAGATTAAATAAGTTAAAAATTATATATAATTATGCGTAGTTTAAAACCAAGTCTTAAGGAAAATAAAAGGTATCTTTTAATTAAAGGAAAAAATATTAATTCTGATATTGAAAAAGCTATTTTAGATTTTATTGGGGTTCTTGGGATGTCAAAAGTTGGTTTGAGTTTTATTAAATCAAATGAAGATTGTATTATTTGCATTAATCGAGAGATGGTTGATTCAGTCAGAGCTTCCTTGTGTGTTTATCCTAAAAAAATGGAAGTGATTAAAGTTAGTGGAACATTAAAGGGTTTAAAATAGATATTTTATTAATATAATCTTTTTAAAGAGTTTAATTTTGTTAATTTTATGAATTTAGAAAAATGGATTAAACGATGCGATTCTTTAAGCAAGAGAACTTTTATCGAAGAGGATGGTGTAAAAAAGTATCTTTTTGCAAGACTTTCCGGGACTTCTCAAGCGAATGATATTAAAAAAAGTGCTGTGGTAATTGATGATTTTTATCGGTTTGCAATATGACTTTTATGCCTCAGACAAAAACTTGCAATGTTTATTGTCCTTGGTGTTTTGTTGATGATTATAATAAAAATGGGAGAAAAGAAGATGGTGCATATTTTTCTAATAAAGAAGTTATTGATGCTTTTTTAGATGCAAGAAAAGGTCTTGCTAAAGAAATGCATGTTATGAGGCTTTCAGGCGGTGAGCCTTTACTTGTTCCATGGCAATGGCTGGAAAATTTAGAAGAATTAAAAAGAAGAGGATTATCTGAGGATGTTTATTTTCAGGGAGAAACTAATCTGACTACAGGAAGTTTTATTCGACAATTACAAAATGAAGGGAGATTAGATAAAAATTTTTGGGAAAAAATTGCCGAGTATAATAATTTTGGTGTTTTATGTTCTTTTAAGGGAACAGATTGGAAAAGTAATTTAAGGGCAATTGGATTTTCCCAAAAAGATGGTACTGTGAATCCTGAATATAAATTTTTAGATAAAGAGAGATGGAATACTTTTGAGACTATGGTTAAGGCAGGAATTGATGTTTATCCTTTTATTTATGACCCGAATCCTAAGACCCTTAAATATTTTTTAGAAAAAGGTGTTAAAAAATTTGGTGAAGAATTTGCATTGAAAACTTGGATTATTCCGTTGAAGATCTATGAACCTATTAGAAATCGTCTTGATAAAAGGGGATTACAGTTAGAAATTTTTCAAAAAGGGCTCGATGAAAATTTTAAGAAGTCAAGAGGAATAATTGGTTGTGTTATTAAACTGATAATAATTAATAACAATAAGATTTAAATAATTAATTTTATTTATATTCATATTATATTATCTAAAAGGAGGTTTAAAAAATGGAAACAAAAAAAGGAATGTCAGCAATTGTTATTACTGTAATAATGGTTGCTTTGGCTTTAGTTGCTGTTGGAGTTGTTTGGACTGTAATTAATAATTTAATCGGTGGTAAATCTGATGAAATTAATTTGCAACTTGAATGTTTAGATATTCAAATTGAATCAACAACTGCTACTAATTGTACTGGTACTGCTTGTAATCTTTTTGTTGAAAGAAAAGCTGGTGGTAGAGATATTGACGGTATAAAGGTTGTTTTTAATGATGGTACTATTTCAGGAACTGTATTAGATAGACCTGGAAACATTGTTCCTCTTGCAACAGTAAGTCAATCTTGGGCTAATGTTGGTGTAAATAATCCTATTGAAGTTGGAATTACTCCCTACTTTATTGGTAAAGCTGGTGATCAACAACTTTGTCCTAGAACAAATACTAAAACCTTTTGGAAGTTTTAATCCGATTTCCATTCCTTTTTCTGCAGTGTTAATTGATTTTTTCTTGTGTTCAAGATATTCAATTTTTGATTCTATTAATCCTGTTGTATTTCCGAGAATAATTATTTTATCGTTTAATTTTAAATTTGAAACTAATTTTATTGTTGCGACATTTATCTTTGGATAATAATGTGTGACTTTTCCGACAAAATGTTTTTTTTCTGTTGCTGCACTGTGTTCTACTTTTGTAAAATCATCTGATGTCGGTGGTCTTATGTAAAAACCTGACGAGAAGTTTCTGTTATATGCCTTTTTTAATTCATTAAGATTTTCTTCTAATTCTTCTTTTGTTAATTTTTTGTCTAATGCTTTTCTGTAAACTCTGATTACTATATCTACATATCTTGGATCTCTGCTTCTTCCTTCAATTTTAAAACTTTTTATTCCTGCTTTTTTCATTTCTTCAATAAAAGGTAATGTGCATAAATCTTTGGCTGAAAATATTTTGTTATTTTGAATTTTTAGCTGGTTTCCTTCTATATCTTCTACTTTGTGTGCAAAACATTCAATGTCTATAATCTTTGAAATTTTTTTTATTTGTTTTAGATTTAATTCTCGTGCAAGGACTATTCTTTCTGCTCCAAGTTTTTTATAAAATTCTGCAGTTTTTGAATTTGCAACTGATGCTTGCGTTGATATATGAAACGGTATTTTATATTTTTTACATAATTCAATTACTGATAAATCCCAGCAGATTATTGCATCAATTTTTCCTTTTATTTTTTGAATTATTTTTTCTATTTTGTTTAATTCGTTATCATAAATTATTGTATTTAATGTTAAGTATTTTTTTACTTTCTTTCCACATATTGTATTTATCTTTTTTAAATCATTTAATGTGAAATTTTTTGGTGATGTTCTCATGCTAAATTCTTTTAATCCGAAAAAAACTGCGTCTGCTCCGGCATTAACTGCTGTTACTAACATCGGGAAGTCTCCTACTGGTGCTAAAAGTTCATATTTATTTTTCATATTAATAATTTGAATTAATAGTTTATATATATTAATAATTTGATAAATTATTAATTTTAAAATTTATTTAAAAAAAATTTGAGTATTAAAAAGATAATAATTGTTATTATATATGTTATTAAATTAAAATAAAATACGCTGGTATTTTTTAAAAATTTCCATTCCCACCAATTCTTTTTTGGTCCAAATCTTTTTTTATTAAATGGCCAAAAGATCATAATTCCCCATGAATCTCTTGAATGAGAGACGAGGTCTAAAACTATATGGATTGCATATGCAATTATTAATTCAAATGGCAAAGAAAAAATATATAGCAATCCTATTGCCAATAACGAATGTAAAAAGTTATAAGGAATCATATATTTACTATTTTTTAAATATAAACTTGAAGATGTAATTTCTTGGTCATAGATAAGTTTTATTTTATATCCTTTTGTGATTCTTCCTATCTGATAAAATAATTCTCCGATTAAATCAGGTAATAATGCAAAAATAATAATTAAAACCCACATCCATGAATTAAAATCTGTTAAGATATAAGCTAAAATAATTCCTGATAGTAAATGTGTTCCAAAATCCATAACAAAAATATCTTTTTGTACTTTTTATTCTTTTGTTTTATTGTTAGATGAATTTATCAAATAAATATCCTATAATAATTCCTAAGAACACTAAAAATTTTTATAAAAAATTTTGGTGCCACAAAACTTCTGCTCGTCTTCACTCGCCT
>Ga0066335_119_pt1 | contig 9181 bp, 5 predicted proteins | sample RifGroA2_FD_59251 | JGI IMG/M metagenome (GOLD analysis project Ga0066335, IMG submission 59251) | Archaeon GW2011_AR13 | reverse complement strand
TTCGAGCTGGACTTCGGGAGAATATAGTTTGAATATTAATGTTTCGGGCGATGAAACAGATTCAAGAACTGAAAATTTAACTTTTAAAGATGTAACTGCATCAGCTGTGTTCTATGATTATATGTGCAATGGTACAATTGAAAATTATAAGATTAATCTATATCATCCGTTTAATGAATTTGTTAATTATGATGTTACTTTGAATCTGCCTTCCGGTTGGAGTTATTCAGGAGGGCAAACTATTAATGCAATTCTTCCGGGCAATTATACTCTTTTATTTAATGTGACGTCGAGTCAAAATAATGAACAGACTAGTGTGAATGCGTCTGTTGATTATTCTTATCCTATTGCTAAAAATAAACTGATTAGTCAATCTGTGGAAAATAATAATGCTATTCCAATCTTGGAAGTAGTGAGAGAAATGCCGAAATTTGTTTTAAATCGTTCTGAATTTATTTCAACTTTAGCAATTTATAATAAAGGTTGTGCAAATGCAAATTCTGTAAGAATTGTAGATAATGTTTTATCCGGATGGACTGCTTATTCTTCTACTCTTGATGGAATTACTGTCGGTGTTTCAAATATCCCAACCGGGCAAGTGATTTTGACATCAAGTGATATTGGAACAATTAAAGCAAAAGAATATAGAATCTTTTCTTATAAAGTTTTACCTCCAATAACGCTAAATGAATTTGGTACTTTTAGATATAATTTAACTTGGGGATCTAGAAATAATTATGAAGAAAACGAGTTTATTGTTAATACTACAAAATATTCTTCTGAATCACATTTATTATTTAACATTAATGCAATTAATAGTTTCAAGGCTCGTTCAGCAGAAAAAGATGAAAATCAATTATATGAATTTAATTTTACTAACATCGGGGATTTTGATATTTTAAATAATACTTGGAATGTGACTTTAATCCTTCCAGCACAATGTAACCCTTCTAATTATACTGGTAATTATAATTCAAGTATTCGACAAATTAATTGGCCTGTCGGAGTATTAAATAAAGGTGAAACTGGTAGTTTCTATTTGAATTTAGATTGTTCACAAGAAGGGAAATATGTTTTAGTTGCAGAAGGAATACATGACACAAGGTCTACAAATTATTTTGTTAATAATACTAATATTGGCTGTGTTGGAACAAACTGTAAAGACTCTGAGAATTTTGTATTCAGTAAACCTAATAATTCTAGATATGAAAAATTAAGCAAGATTGATTTTTACACTTCTTATGGCTGGTCTGATTATGGATTAACTATCGGTGAAGGTCTTGTTAATTTCACCAATGATAATAATGAAGAATTAATTGTTTGGCAAAATTATTCTTTGAATGATTATTTCGGTGCTGGTTGGTTTAATTATACAATTAATGAAAGCGAGCAAAATAAATTTGTTAATGCACAAAGAACAATTAATGTTAAGAGTTATACTGATGGTATTGGCGACAAAAACGGAAATGTTACTGTTGAGAAAATTGCCTATACTTGGGAAAATGGAAAATTATTTGAAGATCTACAAAATTTATTTTTAGATGTTCATCCATTTATTTTTGATTTTTGGTGATACTTTAAATGCAACGACTTTCTTAGATACAACTACTGAAGCATTATATTTATGGAGAGATATTGGTTCAGCAACATATTATTGGAAAGTTATTGCAAGTGACGGAATAACTAATACTACTTCAAATATTTGGCAATTTAATTTAGATGTTTGTCAGCCTGATACTGGTTTTTCATATGCTTTGAATTATCCAATGAGTTATAATCCTGCAACTGATACTATTACTGTTTGGGGTGATAATGGTATTGGTGGTCGTGAAGTAATGGGTAATAATGAATCAAATGCTATTACTTTTGAGCAGATTTATGAGTTTGGAAGAGCTGTAAGAGGTATTTGTGCTGTGATTAAACCTGCTGAGGGTTCATATGCTGTTTTAAGTAGATTGGAATTAGGGAATGTAACTTCTCCGTTAAATACTACTTTTGTAAAGACAACTGGTCAAGCAGTAGACTTTGGTAAGCAACTTCAAATTAACTTTAATGCAACTTTAATTTCAGGTCAATTATCACAAGAAGGTTCTCCATTTGGTGGTTCAACATTATCATTCTCAGGATTAGATGCAGTTGATGCAAATGAAGGAGAATTTTATTTACTTGCAGGTTCAAAATTAAAATTATATGATTCAGGTGTGTCACATAAAGTTTCTTCTAATGATTCAAATCCATTTAGGCTATATTGGAATGGTGAAGTTCTTATAAAAAGTAGTACTTTGCAAAATTGGTTTACTATCAGGTTCTTAGGGAATAATAATTCATTAGAAGATTTAATTATTACTAATGTTGGTGAAGGTTTTTACCCTGCTGTTAGTCAAGTTGGCAATTTAAATTCAATTACTGCAAGAAAGACGCTTGAAGATGGAATTTACTTCTTTAATGATACTAATATTACCATTGTTAATTTGGAAGTTAGTGAAACAAATGGAAGTGATATAAAAGTATTAAACTATACTGGTAATGCTATTTTGTTAAATCCAACTTTAGATTGGGGTTCTATTAATTGGACAAGCGGAAGTTATTCCGGAGAGATTCGTAGGGTTTATAGTTATGATTTGAAAACTACTGATTCAGCTGGTGCTAATTTAGAAAACACTACTACTGTTTTACTCGATACAAAAGGTGACGTAATTTTTTCATTAATGACTGATTCTCTTGGAATTATCCCTCAAAAATTAATTACCCGTGGACTTTTTGATTATGTTTATAAAACCGGTAATGAACAAGGTCCTCATACTTTGTATATTAAGAAATATGGTAAAAATTTCCAAAGTATTGCTAAAGAATTTTCTGCAGCGACTATTGAAACTATACAATTAGCCGAGAATGCATTTACAAGTTTTTCAGTTTCTGAAGTTGCAGTTTTAAGTAATATTACTTATAATCTTCCTACAAAAGTAAGTTATGGTGAAGAAGATCATAATTCTTTTGAATTTAGCGGGCAATTAAATAATTATCCTATTGACCAGTGTCAATTCTTTGCATTATTTGCGAATGATACAAAATTAGTTGAAGGTAGTACAAAGAACTATACTATTAATTATGAAACAGGTGTAATTACATTTATACAAAATATGTCTGATTATATTATTAGACCTGTTTATTATTATGGTGGTAATTTAACTTTAACTAATGGTTTAACTGTTGCAAATGCATTTTCATTGAATGATTTATATGATTACATGCAATATCAAACTGCACAAAATAATTTAACTACTGATTTAAAAACTGTTGATGGTATTACTTATAGTTTCTGTATTGATTTAGTTGTTGGTAATGAGAACTCTGCAGGAAGTATTGTTGATGCAGGTAAAACCACAGAATTTAATTTAGGTTATGATATTGTTCAAGGTGCTGCTGGTTCTTTGATTGATTTAGCTGGTGTTGGCGGAACAGGTACTATTGGGGCAATTGAGGTTTCAAGAAAAGAAATTAATTCCGGGCAAAATCAAACTATTTTTGTGAGTTTAGCTGATAATTTGGGTAACCCTATTACATCACGTGAAATTTCTGCAAGCATTTTATATCCAAATGGAAGTCTTTGGTTTAATTCCGGATTATTTAATGAGATTAGCGGTCTTGGAATTTATAATTATAATTTTTTAATTCCTTCCGGTCATTCACCTTATGGGATTTATGCTGTGATTGTTAGTTCATTAGGGATTAGAGAAGTAAGAACATTTGATTATGTTCCTCTATTAAATGCTTCTGCAATTTTACCTCTTAATGTTTTTAGTGGTGTTGGTTCGGGATATAATCCAGGTGATAATGTGTATGTGCTTTCAACTTCGGTTAATGAAAATAGTCAATTGGTTAATTCAACGATTAATATTAGCGTTTATTATCCAAATAATACTTTATTATCTTACGGAGTTTCTACTATTCTTTCTCAAGGTAGATTTGCATATAATTTCATTTTGCCAAATAATGCTATTGAAGGGACTTATAGAGTTGATATTGATGCAATTTATCTTGGAAATGAGTTCCATGAAACATTAGTTTTCCAAATTAAAACAGAAGTTGCAGGAGTATCTTATCCACAAATTTATTTAGAATCTTCTACTCCTATTCTTGCAGGTTCTAATGCTGTAATTGGTGCACAAGTTGTTTCTTCTACTGGCGGTTTGATAAATTGTGACGGAGAATTAAATGTTACAATTATTGATTTAGCTGATGGTTCTGTTAAGAATTCCGGCAGTATGACTAACTTTGGAAATGGTTTATATAATTATTCCTGGATTACTCCAGTGACTCCGTCGGTATATTATGCTAACGTTAGTTGTAATATTTTAAGTAATTCTTATGCAGGATTTACTTTAATATCCACTCAACCTGTTGGTGCCGGATTAGTTATTGATTATAATGAACTTGCTACTTATGTTTGGAATTATTCTTCAAGAAATTTAACTTATTACAATCAGAGTGTTGCTGAAAATTTATTATCTTGTTTTAAGGATGCACAATGTTCTGAGTGGTGGATTAATACTACTTTGTCTAATCTAAAAATAACTTTAGATGAAATTAATTTAACTACAAATAATATAGAGAGTAATTCTCAATCATTAATAAATTATTTTGATTGTTCTATTAATAATGAAATTTGCGACAGATTACAGAATATTAGTGATAAAGCTGTTGAGACAAATGCAATTGTTTTAACTTTGAATAATTCTCAAATTCCTCAGTTGCAAACTGATATTGATAATATCTATCAAAATATTCAATGGTTAACTGAAAATGTTGCGACACAATCGAATATAAGTTTTGTTTTGAATGGAATAAATAATTTAGAAACTAATATTAGTTTTATTAAAAATAATTTATTTACTCAAGGTAATGCAACTTCTGCATTTTTAGTGGACTATATTTCTACAGTTTATACTCAATTTGGTGGTACTGCTGAGTTATGGGTTTTGGCAAATGATTTATTGGGTAATTCTAAATTTATTGAAAATGCAACTTGTGAAATTAAAAAGGGCAATCAATTTATTGCGAATGCTGTTACTTCTATAAATGATGGTGGAGTTTATGCTTATTGGGATGTTTCAAATGATGTTTCATCTGGAGCTTATTATTGGAATTGTACTTTAACTGGTAGTACTGTTAATATTTATGTTCCATTCTATGTTTCTGGTGCATTTGAAATTACTAGTTTAGTTACAAGTTCTCCAAAATATCCTAATGAAGCGACGATAATTGAAGCCACTTTTGCGGATCAAAATGGCAATGATGTTATTCCTGATACAATTAATTTGAATATTTTGCAACCTCCAACTTATTTAACTTCATGGACAACGGCTAATAAAGGAAATTTTGTTGAAAGTAATAATGTCTGGAGATATGTAAAGAGCATAGAATCTAATCCAACTACTGGGACTTATATTGTTCAGATGACTGCTAGTTATAATGGTATTAATAATTCTAAAACTATGCAATTTAGAATTGCTACCGGTGGTCCATATATGGTTGTGTTGGAATGTCCTGATTCAAGTATTGTTGGAAGTAATTTGAATTGTAATGTTAAAATCTTAGATGAAGGTGAAGCTGCTACTGAATCAACTTGTGATGTTTGGGTGGATATAAATAATAATCTTGTTATTGACGGCAGTGAACCTCAAACACAGTTTAGCAAGGAAACTGTTCCTTTAGAGAATGTTACTCAGGCTGTTAGTTTAAATGTTTTATTGAATAATCCTGTTGGGTCTTATGTTGTTAGAACTACTTGCAGTTATGCAAATTCCGGACAACCCGATTCAACTGCTTCGGATTTTGTATTGTTTACTTCTCCTGAAGTTGTTCTGACTCCTCCTTCAACTGGCGGGGGCGGAGGTGGTGGCGGGGTTGCTGTTACTCCAATAATTACTTTAGTGAAAGATTTTTGGGTTGATAGTGAGAATATCAAAGTTTCATTAAAACCTGGTGAAGTTAAAAAAGGTAAATTAACATTGAAAAATATTGGTAATGGGGAATTAGATATTGTGATTAATAATACTTTATTAAAAGATTTTGTGTTTATTCGTGAATCTCAATTTAGTTTAGATGAAGATGAATTAAAAGTTTTAGAACTGGATTTTATTGTTTCTGAAAATGTTAATCCTGGTTTATATGTGGGTAAATTAATTATTTCTGCTGATAATTTAATAAAAGAAGTTTTAATTGCGATTAATGTTGAATCTAAAGATTCATTATTTGATGTGAATGTTGTTATCCCCTCTCAATTTAAGAGTCTTTTCCCTGGAGAAGAATTGTTAGCAAAAGTAGAGATTATTAATTTGGGTGAGATTGAAAATGTTGATGCAGATATTAGATATGTTGTTAAGAATGATGAAGGAGTTGAAATTTTAAGTGATTCAGAATCTCTTAAGATTTCTCGTAGAGCAGATTTAGTTAAGACAATTATTTTACCTAAAGATATTCTTTCTGGAACATATGCTCTTTATGTTGAAGTTATTTATGATGATAAAATTGCAAGTTCTACTGAATTTTTCAATGTAAAAAGAACAATCCCTTGGTTAATTGTAATAATTTTAATTAGTTTGATAATCTTTTTATTTTTATTAATTATCTTTTGCAAAAGAAGAAAAAAGAAAGGTTATAATTGGTGTTTTTTTAAGAAAAAGAAAAAATCTTTTAAGCAAAGAAGTTTAATCTCTAATGATAAATGGCTTAGAAAAAGGAGATTTTAGAATGAATTTTTTTAAAATTATTTTTTTGATTATGATTTTTTTAACCTTGGTTTTATTTGGGATTTTTATATTTAATTTTGTTTCAAACAAAATTACCGGTGAAATTATTAAGAATTCATCTTTTTTTACAAGGGCTGTTTGCAATGAAACAAATTTTTGTCAGGATTATGAAATTGTTTGTGAAAATGGCAGATTAGTTAGTTATATTCCTATTTCCGGTTCAGTAATACAGCATTCTTCAAATTGGATTGATCCTAGAGAAAATTTGACTTTTGAAAAATTATGTTAAATTTCAATAATTTCTAAATCTTTTGCGATAGTTGTATTTTCAAATTCTGTTTTTGCATCGTCAAGAAGTTCTTTTAATTTGTTTTCATATCTTTGGCTTATATGTGTTAAAATTAATCTTTTTGATTTAGATTTTTTTGCGATTTCTCCTGCTTGTTTTGCAGTTAAGTGCTGATGTTCTTTTGCATGTTCTTCCAGTTGTGAATCAAAACTTGCTTCACTTATTATTAAATCTGAATTTTTTACAAATGGGGCAATTTCTTTATTTACTGATGTGTCCATAATTATTGAAATTTTCAGATTTTCTTCTTTATATGTTAAATCTTTTGCTAAATATTTTTTTCCGTTATATGTTATGTTTTTTCCTTCTTTTAATGGTTGTAATATTGGTCCTGATGGTAGTCCTGATTTTTTTAATTTTTCTCGATCAATTCGTGTATGTCCTATTTTACTAAAAGAATATGCATTACATGGAACTCCGTGAGTCATTGATTTTGCTTCAATAAAAAAATCTTTTGTTTCAAAAAACTTTCCAGTGACTTCTTCGACTTTTATTTCATATTCTCTTCGAAAGTTAAATAACTGAAGCAAATCCTGGATAAATTTTTTTGATCCTTTTGGTCCGTAAATATAAAGTTTTTTATTGTATCCGTTTAATGCAAGTGTAGATAGTATTCCTGGAATTCCTAAAATATGGTCTCCATGAAAATGACTTATTAATATTCTTGTAATCTTTCCGGGATTTAATTTTGCTTTTCTAAATTGTGTCTGTGTTCCTTCTCCACAATCGATTAAAATATTTTCTTCATTAAATGTTAGTAATATTGCTGAATGATTTCGTTTTGTCGTTGGGATTTGTCCTGCTGTTCCCAAAAAGTTTATTGTGATTGTCATATTTTATTTATGTTTTATTAATTTATATAAGTTGTGAATTATTATAGTCTTTCATTGATATTTATTTTACCGTCGATAAATTATTCTTTTTAATTTTAATTTTATTTTTTGTTTTTAATATTTTGGGTTTTTTCCGAAGAGTTTTTAAAGAAGTGTTACTTAGTGTTATTAACTTAAAGTGAAGAATAATCTTCACTTTTGCCAAATTTTATTTGGTATTAATTAAAAAGAGGTAGAACAAAAATGGCAAGACCAAAGACACCAAAGCAACTTGAGATTAGTATTAATTCTCTCAAGAAACAAGTTTTGAAATTAGAAGCACAACGAAAAAGGGCTATGGCTACAATTAAGAAAAAAGTTGTTAAAAGAAAAGTTGTGAAAAAAATTGTTAAAAGAAAACCTGTTAAGAGAAAAGTTGCTTCTAAAAAGAAAAGATAACTTTTCTTCCTTTTTTTATTTTTTTAATTAAATTTTTAAACTTATTTTTATTTTATTTTTTATGAATCATTGTATTTTTTGTAAAATTGCAAGTGGTGAAGTTTCTTCTGAAAAAATTTATGAAAATGATAATTTTTTTTCAATTTTTGATGTTTCTCCTCAGATAAAAGGACATGCATTGGTTATTTCAAAAAAGCATTTTAAGACTTTACTTGATATGCCAAATACTCTTAGTCTTGAATTAATGGACTGTATTAAAACAACTTCATTAAAATTAATGAAAGATTTTAATTGTGACGGATTTAATGTTGTTGCAAATACTTTTCGTTCAGCTGGACAAATTGTTGATCATGTGCATTTTCATATTTTGCCTAGAAAGACTGGTGATGGGATGCATTTGTCTTTGAGAAAATAGTTTTTTTGTGAATCTTTTTAAAAATTAATCTGGCTCTAGTTCGTTCTGACCTCCCTGTTCGCAACTCCGCACGATTTTTTTATTTTTTTATTTGAATTTATTTTTGAAAGAATGAAAATCTACCACGGAGTTGCTCTACTCCTAACCTGTGAAAACTTGCTTTAAATCAAGAAAAAATTTTGATTTATTTGCAATTTTCAAAGTTACTCACCTCGGCTGCCTCAGTCGGAAAAAGAAAAAATATGGCTCTAGGGAGTGCTGACCTCCCTGTTCGTCTTCACTCTCACATCAGGGGTTATTTGGAATGTTCGTGTAAAGACTCCTTTCTCCTGATTTCGCACGAAACAATTTGGATTACTGTTTCTACCACGAAATCACTCGCCTTGGCTGCCTC
>Ga0066335_116_pt1 | contig 9232 bp, 7 predicted proteins | sample RifGroA2_FD_59251 | JGI IMG/M metagenome (GOLD analysis project Ga0066335, IMG submission 59251) | Archaeon GW2011_AR13 | reverse complement strand
AACATTAAGGACAGAGGTTTTAGAATTAGAAGATAGCATTTTGCCTTTAGAGTTATCTGATTCAGAATTTCCATTAAGTGTAAAAACAAGAATTGCTGACAGAAAACCGAATTATATAAATTGCAATGCTTTTATTTGCAGACTTGAAGACCCTTGCGAATTCATGCAGGATTTTGAAGATGATTTATATGTACAGGCAGTAGGTATTACTGCGAATTTGCAAATTTATAATCCTCGACAGATAAAATTATTTTGCTGGACAGATTAAAACCCTTTTGGATTGTTACTCCAAAGAAGGGATAACTTTATAAATAATAGCAATAATATAAATATTATGAAAGAAGCAATAAAAAAAGCTATGTTCGGATTAGCTTTGAGTGGAGCTTTAGTTGGAAATGCACAAGCAGAAACAACAGAAGATTATATTAACAAAATTCGTGCAATGGATTCAAAACAATTAGTTCAATACATTAAAACTCCAGAACAGGCACAAAGATATCTTAATACTTTTGCAAGATATACTTCTGATTTAGAAGCTTCAGATTTTACAAAAAATAATTTTGAATTACCTTTTGAAAAGATTCATGAACATGTTAAAAAGTTTGGATTTTTTAGGGGGGATTGCGAGGAAGCACAAACATTTGCAAATGCTACGTTATCTGATAATGGTTATCAAAGACGAGAATTGGTAATGATTTTAAACAAAAAAAATAAAGAAAATGGAAAATATCAATCACATTCACTTTATCCATTTCAAAAAGATGGAAAATGGGGAACAATAGGGATTAATAATACAGATTATCACTCTGCAAAATATCCTACATTAGAGAAATTATGCAAAGACTCTGCATTTGAAAAAGAAATTGGAAAAGTTATAGCATATTTTTTAAGAGACAGAACTAATCCAAATTATATCCTGCCTACAAAAAAAGATATTAAAATAGTTAAATAAATTATTTTAATTTTTTTCTCAATCGTATATAAATTAAACTTAATGAAATAAAAAGCATTACTCCTGCAAAAAAATAACCTATTTTATAAGAATAATTCATTAAGAACATTAAAAATAACATTGCGATTGCCTGAAAGACAGATTCAATTTGGGCATTAATTGAAAGCATTGTCGCTTTTAATTTATCATTCACACAAAAATTATCGAGAAAATATCCTGTCATTAACATTTTTCTTGCGTGATAATATCCAATTAAAATTACAATCATTAAACCAACGAGATAAGGATTATTGTATAAAGAAATTAACAAACATAATGTTGTGAAGAAAAATATTTCATAGAAGATTAAATCTTTTGCTCCAATTTTTTTTTCGATTACATGGGAAAAATGCCCAAAAAAGAACATGAAAACTCTTGAGAAAGAAACTAAAACTCCGATAAAAATTACTGGAAAACCTAAGGATTGCAAATAAACTCCGTTATAAGGAGAAACCGCCAAAACAAATCCGGTAATAATTCCTAAAAATACTGACATTAAATAAAAACCTGTTCCGTATAATTTTTTGAATAAATTTTTTAGAGGTAATGGTTCTTCATTTTGGGCAGTTATTTTTTCTTTTGGCGAAACAAATGATAAGGCAACAAATAAACCAATTACATCGAGAACAAAGTTAATTTTTAATGGAAAAACTATAGAAATTTTTGTTGTAAATGGTAATATTAATATTAAAAAAGCAGCGACTAAAGAAGCATTTGCACTAATTTTACTCATGATTTTTACATATTCTTTTTCCCGTTTTAATTCAATAAATGTATTATGCATGAATGCACTTGTGGTTCCGGATTCAAAAGCTGCAGAAGACGCAAAAAGAACTGAACCGATAATAAAATAAATTAAAGATGTTGCATAGATAAAAGAAAGAATTGAAAAAAGCAATAATATTTTTGATAAAACTAAAATTTTTTTATGACCAATTCTGTCTGATAGATATCCCGAAGGGATTTCTAAAATAAATGATGCTAAATACCCTGCTAAAGAATAAATTCCAATTTGTTTTGCAGTTGTGTCAGGTAAAGTTAAGAAAAAAATTGAAAGTATTGCGACATAATGTCTTCGCTGAGTTAAATTAAATATAAAAAATTTCCAAATGTTTGATTCCAAACATTGTGATTTCATTTAAGCAACTTTTCTAAAGTAATTCTTGCAGTATTAAAATCAGCACGTTTGTTTGATAATTTCATTACTTGGCCTATTAAAAAATTAATCGCTTTAGCTTCTCCGTTTTTGTAGTCACTCACCGCTTTTTCATTTTCATTTATCACTTTCTTTGCAAAAATTTGAATTTCATCATTTGAAATATTGGAAATTTCTTTTATATTTGGAGACTCAGATTTTTCTTTCCAGCTTCTTAAAATATCTTTAGCTTTTAATTCTGTTATAGTTTTATTTTCAATTAATTTTAAGAGTTCAATAAAATGTTTTGAGTTAAGTTCAATTTCATCAAGTTCAATTTTATTATAATTTAAAACACTTAATAATTCTTCAGTTACCCATCTTGTTGCAAGTTTAGCTTCAACTTCGGGAATAATCTTTTCAAAGAATTCAACAATTTCTATTTTTTTTGTTAATACTTCTGCATATTTTTTTTCAATTTTATATTTTTTGATTAATTTTTCTAATTTTTCCTGAGGAGTTTCCGGCAAGGAATTTTTTAATTCATTAATTAGTTTATTTGAAAGATTAATTACAGGTAAATCCGGTTCTGTGATAAATCTATAATCCTGAGCTTGTTCTTTTGTACGCATTAATGTTGTTATTCCTTTTGTTTCATCATATCTTCTTGTTTCCTGAACTTTAGGCAAGTTTTTTGTTTGCCGTTCTATTTCATGTTCAATTGTATTTTTTATATTGTTAATGCTGTTTACATTTTTTACTTCAATTCTTGCTCCACCTTCTACTGAAACATTTACGTCAGATTTTATTCCCATTTTTTTGTCAATTGCTTTAATATAGCCTAATGTTGCAATTAATTGTTTTAACCAGTCTACTACCTGTTCTGAACTTGTAAAGTCCGGTTCTGTAACAATTTCTACTAATGGAAAACCTGAACGATTGTAATCTATCTCCCCTGTTTTTGGATTCCATGCTGCGGGATCTTCTTCTAAATGTGCTTCTGTTATGCCTATCCCTAAAAATTTTCCGTGTTCACCAACTGGTTTTGCATGAGGACCGGAAATTGTTATTTGATAGCCTTTTGGTAAATCCGGCCAAGAATAATGTTTTCTTTGAAAAACTAATTCATTATTAATTTTGCATCCTAAGATTAATGCTATTTGAATTACTTTGTTGATTGCTTCTTTATTAGGTAGCAATGGTTTTGCTCCTGGCTGACCAGTACAAACAGGGCAGATATTCATATTTGGTTTTGAATTTTTTAATCCATGTTCAGCTTTGCATTTACAAAAAAGTTTTTCGTTAGCTACTAAATATCCATGTATTTCTAACCCAATCTTTACCATATAAAATGATAAAGAAAAAGTGTTTATAACTTTTTAGGATTATATTGTTGTATCTAATGAGTAGTTACAAATAGGAAGATTTATAAATAAATTAAGACTAAACTTATTATGGAAATCGACAGACAAATTTTAAATGATTATTTTACTGGCAAAGAAATTTGCCAAGAAGATTTTGAATCAATCAAAAGATATAGAGAATACTGTATTCAACAAGCAAATCAACCAGGATTAACAAGACCATATACCAATTATAGTGGAAATTTCGATTTGATGAAAAAACTTTACCCAGAAGTTTCAAGAGAAAATTTAAAAGGAAAAAAAATAATTGAAATAGGTACAGGAGCAAATCCATTAGCTAAAGATTTTCTAGAAATGGGTGTTACAGAATATACAGGTTTAGAACCGTTTCATCCAGAGTTATCAAGAGAAAATTTAAAAGAATGTCAAAATGCAAAAATTGTTGAAGAAGATGGATTATCTTATCTTTTAAAACAAGATGATGAATCTAGCCTTGTTACAAGTTATGGAATAATTTGCCCAGAGATTTCTAGGATGAATAACAATGATTATTTTAAATTTTTAATAAAAGAAATTTATAGAGTCACACCAAAGAATGGGATAACTATGCATGTACACGGATTTGAAAAAGAAAAAGCAATTAATTTATTTGGATCTTCTGGATTTAAACCCTTGGGAGATTGGATCCTCCAATTTGTCTGGAAAAAATAATTCTTTTCGAACAAACATTTTTAATGTATTTTTTCTTTAGTTTTTAATGGAAAATACGCCAATGTTTGGAGATTATGTTAGGATAAACCTAATAAAACAAACTTATGAGGGATTTTTACTTGAAAGTTCTAATGAGGATAAAGGCATAGTTCTAATTAAGTTAAATTCCGGTTATAACATTGGTTTTTATCAAAAAGATATTCTAAACATTGAAGTTATAAAAAAGGGAGAAATTCCAAAAAAAGAATCTACTGAATTGCAAAAAGATTCTAACTCTAAAAAACCTAACATTGCAATAATTATGACGGGAGGAACTATTGGTGCAAGATTAAACCCAAAAAAAGGAGGGGTTGATTATATTAATACTCCGGAAAGTTTGTTTAAAACTTATCCTGAGGCTTTTAAGGATGTCAATATCAAAGAGGTAGAAGTGCTTTTTAAAAAAGATTCATCAGACTTGGATTATAAAGATTGGAAAAAAATTGCAAAGACTGCTGAAAAATTTTTGAATAATTCAGAGATTCAAGGGGTAATTATTACGCATGGAACTGATACATTGCATTATACTTCTTCTGCATTAAGCTTTTTCCTGAAAAATGTAAATAAACCAGTTGTGTTAGTTTATAGTCAGAGAAGTATTGACAGGGCGAGTAGCGATGCTAATTTGAATTTGCAATGTGCGACTACTGCTGTGATTTCAGATATTGCCGAGGTAATGATTGTTGGGCATGCTACGACTAATGATGATTATTGTTATGCTATGCCTGGTGCAAAAGTAAGGAAGATGCATTCTTCAAGAAGAGATGCGTTTAAAGTTATTAACGGCAAACCTTATGCAAAAATTATTCCCGGGCAAATTACAAGAATTTCAGGTTATCATTTAAGAAGCAAAGGAAAAGTTCAACTTGATTTAAAATTCGAAGAAAAAGTTGCATTATTAAAATTTTACCCCGGACAAGACCCAGAGATATTAGATTATTATTTTGAGAAAGGTTACAAAGGGATAGTTATTGAAATGTTTGGTTTAGGGCAGGCTGCAACTAAAGAAGCAAGACTTGGCTGGACTAAAAAACTTAAAGAAATGACAGAAAAAGGAATGATTATTTGTGCTACGACTCAAACAATTTATGGTCGTATTGATCCTTTGGTTTATTCAGCCGGAAGAGAATTATATCATACCGGAATAATTTATCTTGAGGATATGATTTCTGAAACAGCCTTTGTTAAACTTGGATGGGTTCTTGGTAAGACAAATGACCCAAAAGAGGTTAAAGAATTAATGTTAAAGAGTATTGCCGGAGAGTTAAATTACAGACTTGAAGAATGAACAATTTTTATTCTAAAACAAAAGAGGAGATATTCAGGGAATTTAATAGTTCTGCAAATGGTTTAAATCAAAAAGAAGTTGATTTCAAACAGGAAAAATATGGAAAAAATGTTATAAAACAAATTCATAAATTAAGACCTTTGAAGATTTTTTTTGAACAATTTAATTCATTTTTAATTTACATTTTGATAATCGCAGCGGGAGTTTCATTTTTTATCGGACATTCTACAGATGGCTTTGTGATTTCAGCAATAGTTTTGCTTAATGCATTTATAGGATTTTTCCAGCAATTAAAGGCAGAAAAAGCGATTGTTAATCTTAGAAAATTAATTATTCCAATTTCAAAAGTTATTAGAAAAAATAAATTAATGGAAATTAATTCTGAGGATTTAGTTCCGGGAGATATAATCATCCTTGAAGCAGGAGATAAAATTAACGCTGATTGCAGAATAATTGAATCAGAAAACTTGCAAACTAATGAAGCAATACTTACAGGTGAAAGTTTACCTGTTGATAAATGGGATATTCTTTTAAAAGATTCAACAATTATATCCAGACAAAGCAATATGCTTTTTGCAGGGACTCAAATTGTAAGGGGCAATTCAAAAGCGATTGTTGTTGCAACAGGAATAAATACTGTTTTTGGAAATCTTGCAGAAACATTACAGGAGATAGAGATAACTAAAACACCTATGCAAAAAAGATTGGATAATTTTTCCAAACAAATTGGGTTCATAATATTATTCGCGGTAAGTGCAATTATTTTAATGGGTTTTATGAAAGAGTTTGATACTTTAAACATGTTTATGATTGCGGTTGCTTTAGCGGTTTCAGCAATTCCGGAGGGGTTGCCTGCAGTTCTTGCAGTTTCATTTGCAATTTCTTCTTTATTAATGTCTAAACAAAATGTGATTATTAGAAGGTTGCCTGCAGTTGAAAGTCTTGGAAGTGTTACGATCATTTGTTCAGATAAAACCGGTACAATTACCGAAGAAAAAATGGAGATTCGGGAGATTTTTGCAAATAATAATTTCTATATTAAAAACGGAAAAGAGATTTTTTTGAAAGATAAAAAAATAGATATTGAGAAAAATAAGGAACTTTACCAATTAATTAAAACAAGTCTTTTATGCAATAATGCCAGATTTGAAGAGAATAACGGGGAATATGAAGTAATTGGAGACCCTACTGAGGGGGCATTAGTTTTAGCAGGTTTAGATTTGGGATTAAATAAAAAATTATTAATTGACAAAGAGCCAAGTATTCAAAGATTTGAATTTGATTCAAAGAAAAAGATGATGTCAATTCTTAGGGATAATGGGAGAAATAAAGTTCTTTATTCTAAAGGTGCACCGGAAAAGATTTTACAGATTTCAAGTTTTGAACTTGTTAATGGACAGATAAAAGAATTGACATTGAAGAGAAGAAAAGAATTATTAAATTCTTCAAGAAAATTGGAAAAAGATGCTTTGAGAGTGTTGGCATTTGGTTACAAAAATATTCCTGTTAAGAGCAAGGCTAAAGAAGGAAATTTGATCTTTTTAGGATTTGCCGGGATGATTGATCCTCCAAGAAAAGAGGTAAAAAATGCGATACAAGAATGCAAGAATGCTGGGATTAAAGTTAAAATGATTACTGGGGACTCAGCATTAACTGCCAAAGCTATTGCAAAAGAAATTGGCATTGAGGGGGAGATTATTTCAGGAGAGGAGTTAGAGGAGATGAACGATATGACACTTACAAATAGAATTGATAATATTTCTATTTTTGCGAGGATTACTCCTTCTCAAAAATTAAGGATTACAAAGATTTTGCAACAAAAAGGGGAAGTGGTTGCAATGACTGGCGATGGGGTTAATGATGTTTTGGCGTTGAAATCTGCAGATGTCGGAATTGCAATGGGAAAAAGGGGTACAGATATTGCACGTGATGCTTCAGATATTGTTTTAGTTAATGATAATTTTGCTTCAATTGTTGAGGGGGTTAAACAAGGGAGAAAAACATATGATAACATTAAAAAATTTACGAAATATTTTTTGGCAGTTAATTTTAGTGAAATTTTCTTAATTTTATTTGCGTTAATTATGGGATTATTTTATGGTCCTGAAAAATGGTTCTTGCCTCTTTTGCCTTTACAAATTTTATGGATTAATTTAATTACAGATTCTTTACCTGCTTTGGCTTTAGTTTTTGAAAAAGAAGAGAATGTTATGAATACTCCTCCAAGAAAAGAAAAAAGTTTATTAGACGGTATCTGGAAATTTGTGATTCTTGCGGGAATTTTAACTTTTGCAATAAAATTAGCAATTTATTTGATTGAAGTCAGCAATACTTTATCAATTGACAGGACAAGAACACTTATTTTAACTACTGCAATTTTCTTTGAATTATTTTTTGTTTATTCCTGCAGAACAGAAAGTTCATTATTGAAGAATGGAATTTTTTCAAATAAATGGTTAAATTATGCTGTACTTATATCAATAATATTACACCTTATTTTATTGTATAGTCCGTTAGGAATTATATTCGGGGTTATTCCTTTGACTATAAAAGATTGGTTATTTATTTTACCATTTGTAGTTTCCGGTTTAGTTATTTTTGAAATTGGAAAATTGATTAAGAAGAAATAGGAGAAAGATCCTTAAATATTGTTAACAATATTATACTCGAAAAGAATTTAAAACCTCATTTTTTATAATTCTTAAGAGGTTTCTAAAATTTTATTTGAAAATGAACGATAAAATAAAAATAAAAGGTGCCCGACAGCACAATTTGAAGAATATAAGTATTGAATTACCTAGAGATAAATTAATAGTTATTACCGGTTTATCGGGGAGTGGAAAATCCACTCTTGCATTTGACACATTATATGCTGAGGGTCAAAGACGATATGTTGAAAGTTTAAGTTCTTATGCTCGGCTACTGAAATTTATGATTATTTAAGGCTACTTTATGCTCGAATTGGAATTCCTCATTGTCCTATACATAATATTAAAATTGAAGCTCAATCTCCTGAAAAGATTTCTCAAAAAATTGCTGAAGATTTTACAGGACAAATTACTATTTTATCTCCTATTATTAGACAGCAAAAAGGAACTTACGAACAATTATTTTTAGATTTAAACAAAGAAGGTTATGCAAGAGCAAGAGTAAACGGACATATATTAAGAACTGATGAAACAATCAAGCTTGAAAGATACAAAAAACATGATATTGAGGTAATAATTGATCGGTTAGATGTGAAGGATAAATCAAGGCTTGCTGAAGCAGTTGAAAATGCATTAATTAAATCTAAGGGATTACTAATAGTTGAAAATAATGGAAAGGATAAATTCTATTCAGGAAATATGACTTGCCCTAAGTGTGATATTTCATTTGAAGAATTGCAACCTAGAATGTTTTCATTTAATTCACCTTTTGGGGCTTGTGAAGGATGCCATGGATTAGGAATTAAAATGATTTTTGATGAAGATTTAATTATTCCCGATAAAGAATTAAGTATCATTGACGGGGCAATAAAAATTTATGGAAAAATTGATATGTCTTGGCGTGGACAACAATTGCAGGCAGTTGGAAAAAAATTTGGTTTTGATATTTATACACCAATAAAAAAATTTAATGAAAAACAAATTCAAACATTATTTTATGGTTCAACTGAAGCAATTAAAGGCAAATGGGATACAGGGGCAAATATGAATTTTGAA
>Ga0066335_122_pt1 | contig 9388 bp, 8 predicted proteins | sample RifGroA2_FD_59251 | JGI IMG/M metagenome (GOLD analysis project Ga0066335, IMG submission 59251) | Archaeon GW2011_AR13 | reverse complement strand
TTGTTAATTCTTCTCCTGCTTTTACTGATGCACGGCATGCAAAACGAATTATTCTTTCTTCAATTTCTTTGTCGACAATTTTTCCTTTTAAATTTACAAGCTCATTAATAACATCTAATAATAAAGTTGATTTTAACCTTCCAAAAATTTCTGGGATAGTTGTTAATTTTATTGAATTATTTCCAAAATCATCAAAATTAAAACCTAAAGATTCAAAGAAAGTTTTATTATTTAATGCCGCACGATATTGAACAGGTGTTAATTCGATTATTCTTGGGGTTAATAGATTTTGTTTTTTGATCGCTCCGGATTTTTTTTCATTCATAAATTTTTCATAATTAACTCTTTCTTCTGCAGCATGCTGATCAAGAACAATTAATCCTTCAGGATTTTCTCCAATAATATAAGTCTTATTAATTTGCCCAAGCAGATAAAAATTTTCAAAAATATTTTTTTTCTTAGTAAAATTGGATTTTTCCGAATAAAGATTTGTTGAAAGATAATTTGAATCATCTTTAACCATTAAGACAGATTGCTTATCTTTTGCAAATTCATATTTTTTTATCGATTTATGATTTGTTTCATTTTCCAGCGAAGCAGAAACAATTAAATTGCTATTTTGAAAAGCATTTTTTATTGAATTAAAAATAATTCCTGAAATTAATTCTTCTTTTTTAATACGAATTTCAGTTTTTGCGGGATGAACATTTACATCAATTTCTTTTGGATCGATTAATATTTCCAAGATAAAAACAGGATGACGATTTATAAAAAGTAAAGTTTTATACGCTTCATAAATTGCTTGCGAAATAATATTATTTTTTACATATCTTTTATTTACATATAAAGACTGGTCAGATTTATCTGCCCGTGTTAATACAGGTTTTGAGATATAACCTTTAACGATAACTCCATTTTCTTCATAATTTACATTGATTAAATCTTTTGCAATTTCAGGACCATAAACAAAGATAATATTATTAATTAAGAAATTAGTTTTATGGGAGTTTAAAATTTCTTTATTATTATGAATTAATTTAATTGAAACATCATTTTTTATTAAAGCATATTTTGTAATGATATTAATTATTTTTGAAAGTTCAATTTCATTACTTTTAAGAAAATTTTTTCTTGCGGGAACGTTAAAAAATAAATCATTTACTTCGATTATTGTTCCGTTTGAACATCCAATCTGTTCTTCTTTTATTAATTTACCTCCTTCAACTTCAATAAATGTTCCTAAAGAAGAATCAAAAGTATTAATTGAAAATAAATCTTCTTCATTAGCTATTTTTGAAGTTGTATGACGCTTATATGAAATCAAGGCATCTTCTTTAGTCATCCCTGAACCATTATCTGAAATTTTAATTTTTTTTATTCCTGCGTCATAGATTTCTATTTTTATTTCGTCTGCTCCTGAATCAAAAGAATTTTCTAATAATTCTTTAACGACTGAAGCAGGCCTTTCAATGACTTCTCCTGCGGCGATTTTGTTTATTATCGAATTATCAAGAAGTTTAATTACCATTAAAGAAATAAAAACAAACTATTTTTATTAATTTATGTTTAAAAAATTACAGTTTTTTTAATAGACCTTTTTTCAAGAATAAGTCTCCACGAATAATTTTCGGAAGTGGCTGGTAACAATTATGATAAACACCACTTTGCTGGCTTCTTCCATTGCACTCACCAACTTTACAACTTCCTTGATATTTGCAGGTTCTTTGTTCTTTTGCTGATTTTATTTTATATTCCATTTTTAAGTTAAGAATTAAATGTTTATTAACAGTTTGGCAAAATTAATTAACATTTGTTAATTTTATTGAAAAAGTTTATATATTTGTTAAGTGTATTAAAAATATTGACAAATAAATTAATCATTTGCTAAGTAAAAATGGACCAAATTGACACAAAGATATTAAATGTTTTACTGGAAAACTCTAATCGTTCATATAGAAAAATTGCAAGTTTTGTCGGTGTGTCAGGCGTTACTGTGCTAAAGAGGATGAAGGAGCTGGAAAAAGAAAAAGTGATTAAGAATCATACAATCAATTTAGATATTTATGATATAACCGGAGATTTTGATGCAATGATGATTGCAAAATTCAAAAACAGAAAATCATTAAATACTTTTTTGAAAAAAATTCAGGAATATGATTTTATTAAAAAAACTGAGACAAGTTTAATTTTAAATACAATTAAAGAAGAGAATATAAGGATTTCTTAATTCTCAAATTTATCCCACTTTCCTTCTTCAATTAAGTTCATAATTCTTTTTGCAGAATTTACAACAGCTTCCGGCACTCCTGCAAGTTTTGCAACCTGAATTCCATAACTTTTGTCTGTTCCGCCTTCGATAATTTTTCTTAAAAAGATTATCCTGTCATTTGTTTCTTCTATTGCAATGTTATAATTTTTTATTCCTTTAAACATTTGTTCCATTTTATTTAAGTGATGATAATGTGTTGCAAACAAAGTTTTTGCCTGTATTTTGTTATTCAAATATTCGGCAATTGCCCATGCCAGCGATACACCGTCATAAGTTGAAGTTCCACGCCCAATTTCATCTAAAATTACTAAAGAATTTTTTGTGGCATTATTTAAAATATTTGCTGTTTCGCTCATCTCTACCATAAAAGTTGATTGCCCGTGAACAAGATCATCGTATGCTCCGATCCTACTAAAAATTCTATCAATGGTTGGAAGATTTACACTTTTTGCAGGGACAAAACAACCTATTTGTGCCATTAAACAAATTAATGCTATTTGCCTTAGATATGTAGATTTTCCTGCTAAATTTGGTCCGGTAATAATCATTGTCCTTTTGTCATTATTAAGATTGCAAGAGTTTGTTATAAAATCAATATTTGAAAATGCTTCTATTACAGGATGCCTTGAAGAATTTATTTCTAAAATTCCGTATGAATTAAAAGAGGGTTTACAATAATTATTGACTTCTGAGACAATTGCAAAAGAAATAAAACAATCAAGTTTTGCAATTATTTTTGAAGCTAATTGAATTTGAGGGACATATTGTTTTAAATCTTCTAATAATTTAAAGAATAATTCCTGTTCAAGTTCAAAGATTCTTTCTTCTGCACCCAATATTTTAGATTCTTTTTCTTTTAATTCTTCGGTGATAAAACGTTCTGAATTAACCTGAGTTTGCTTACGGATATAATCCTCTGGGACTAAGTGAAGATTTGATTTTGTAATTTCAATGTAATATCCAAAAACACGATTATAATTAATTTTTAAGGATTTTATTCCTGAACGTTGTCTTTCTCTTTCTTCTAATTCTGTTAAATATTTTTTTGTGTTATGGGTTAATTCCCGCAATTCATCTAATTCAGAGTTATAGCCATTACGAATAATATTTCCTTCACGGATAATTGTATTTGGCTCATCTTTTATTGCATCCTGAATTTTTTTTCTTGCCATTTCCAAGTCAGGAATTTTAGAAATTTTTTGCAATTCAAAACTTTTAGTTTTTTCTAAAAGTTCTTTAATTTTAGGCAAGAATGTTAATGATTGTTTTAATGCAACCAAATCTTTAGGATTTGCGTTACCATATGCTACTCTTGCAATTAATCTTTCAATGTCGTAAACATTTTGCAAAGAATTATTTAAATCAGAACGCAAAAAAATATTTTCTTTTAATTCTTCAACAGAATCTAAACGATTTTGAATTGCATCTTTGTCTATTAAAGGCGAAATAATCCATCTTTTAATTAAACGTTTTCCCATCGGAGTTTTTGTTTTATCAAGCACTCCTAACAATGTAGAATTTTCACTTTGCAAGATTATGTTATTTAATAATTCTAAATTTCTAATGGTTGCATTATCTAAATACATGTAATTATTTAATTCGTATTTTTGAATTTTATTTATATGAGTTAGAGCATTTTGCTGTGTATTTTTTAAATAGGATAATAATGCTCCTGAAGAACTTTGCATTAATTTATCTTGTATTCCAAAACCATCTAAATTTAATGTTTTAAAATGATTATTTAAAACTTCCATTGCTTTTTCATGATAAAAAAATCTATCATCGTAAGAATTAATTAAATGATCTTTTTTTAAATTTAAAATAAATTCTGATTCTTCTAAAGACATTGGAAAAATAATTTCTGCGGGGTTGATTCTTTTTAACTCATTTAAAAATTGGTCCAAGTTTAGTCTTGTTGTTAAAAATTCTCCGGTAGAGAGGTCACAAAAACTTATGCTAAATTCATCGTTGTCTTTTACAAAACTTAAAATATAATTATTTGACCCTTGTTCAAGGATTAAAGATTCGACGACTGTTCCGGGGGTGATGATTCTTACTAAATCTCTTTTTACTAACCCTTTTGCTTTTTTTGGGTCTTCGATTTGTTCAACTATTCCTACCTTGTACCCTTTTTTCACTAATTTTGCTAAATAAGGGTCAAGTGCATGATACGGAAGACCTGCTAAAGGGGCTTTAAATTCACCTTTTCCTCTTGAAGTTAGTGTGATTTCTAATTCTCTGGCAACAGTTTTTGCATCTTCAAAGAAAGTTTCATAAAAATCGCCCATTCTAAAAAGAATTATGCAATCCGGATTTGCATTTTTAATTTTCATATATTGTTGCATTCCAGGAGTGAGTTGAATCATTTAAAAAGATAGAATAGAAGACTTTTATTAATTTTGGTTAAAGAATATTATAAAACAATAATTCTTTTAAACAATAAAAATTTGTTGGAAGAATGAAAAAGCCAATATTAGGAATATTTTTGTTAGGAGCTTCAATCATTGGAAATTATGCACATAACGTTAAAGCAAACGATTTGTCAATATATAAACCAAGAGAAGGATACCAAATGGTAGTCGGAGATTTAAATGGAGACAATTTTCCAGAAATTATATATGATACAGGGGTTATGAAAAAAAATCAAGATGGAGAAGAAAATACACATAGATTAATGCTATTAAAAAATCTAAAAAATAATACATTTGAAAAAAAATTATTAAACTTAAATATCCCTTACCACCCTATGGGAAGTTTTTATGAATATGAGATTATGGACATGGATTTAGATGGTTTCAATGACCTTGTTGTTAAAGGGAAAAATTATTTGACAATCTTCAAAAATAAAGGAGATTTTAAATTTGAAGAAATACAAATATACCCAGAAGAATAAATTTTTTTAATTTAAAATCAATGTTTCCTTTATCAGAATCTTTTTAAACTTTCAATTAAACAATATAACATGGAAAGCTTATCAAAATTACATAATAAATATTATAAGCATTTATTATTGTTTTCAGTTTTACTTTTAGTGTCATCATTTGTATATCTTGGATTTTTTTATTCACAAAATAATGATTTTATTTACAAAGATATTTCTTTAACCGGTGGTACAACAGTTACAATTACGGATAATATTGATGCAGTGAAGTTAAAAGAAGATCTTAATAATAAGCTTGAAGAGATGAACACAAGAGAAATTTATGATTTAATTACTAAAGAACAAAAGGCATTAATTATTGAAACAAAAACAGATGGAGAGACAGCTAAATTAATTTTAGAAGAATATCTTGGATATGAATTAACAAGTGAAAACTCAAGTTTTGAATTTACCGGTTCAACTTTAAGTGAAAATTTTTATAAACAATTATTAATTGCAATTTTATTTGCGTTTGTTTTTATGGGGATAATTGTTTTTATTTTATTCAGAACTTTTGTTCCTTCAGTAGCAGTTATTATTTCAGCATTTGCGGATATTATTATGACTTTAGTTGTTGTAGATTTATTTGGAATAAAGATGTCAAGTGCGGGTATTGTTGCTTTCTTAATGCTTATTGGTTATTCTGTTGATACAGATATTTTACTTACAACCAGACTTCTGAAAAGAAGTGAGGGGTCATTAAATCAAAGGATTCATGGTGCATTTAAAACAGGAATGACTATGACATTGACTTCACTAATGGCAGTACTTGTTGCATTATTAATTGTTCAATCTTTTTCAATTGTTTTGACACAAATTTTTACTATTCTTTCAATTGGTTTAATTTTTGATATGTTTAATACGTGGATTACTAATGTTTCAATTCTAAAATGGTATATGGAGACTAAAAAATGATGAAATTAACATGGAGAATTTGGATATTAATAATTATTTTAGTTATGTCATTAATTTCAATATTTGGCATTCCTCCAACATTTATGCAAAAAGGAGTGATTATTACAAGCATTGATTCAAATTCTACTGCATTTATTCAAGGATTAAAACAAGGACAAGTTATTACAGGGGTTGATGGGGAAGATATCAATAATTTAGAAGATTATACAAGAATCATTCAAGGGAAATATTTAACAGATGAAAATGTTAAAACGATAATTAATACTAAAGATTCAGAGATTATTTTATTTACAAATTCTGCTCCGGAGATTATTGTTACGGATATTCCTAAAACAAATATTAAAACAGGTTTAGATTTAGCAGGGGGTTCACGAGCACTTATTCAAGCAAAAGATAAAGACCTTTCAACTGAAGAATTGAGGGATTTAGTTGATGTTATTAGAAATAGATTAAATGTTTATGGTATCGCTGATATGAATATTAAGGCAATTACAGATTTAAGCGGAAAGAATTATATGCTTATTGAAATTGCCGGGGCGACTCCAAAAGATTTAGAGGAGTTGATTTCAAAGCAGGGTAAATTTGAAGCAAAGATTGGAAATGAGACTGTATTTGTCGGAGGGGATAAAGATATTTCTTCTGTTTGCAGAAATGATGCAAGATGTGCAGGAATTGAAACATGCCAGCAATCTAACGAGGGATATTTTTGTAATTTTAGATTTACAATTTATTTGAGTGAAAATGCTGCAACAAAACATGCCGAAATTACTGATAAATTAAAAGTTAATAGTTCTACTCAAGGGAATTATTTAGAAAAACCTTTAGATTTATATTTAGATAATAACTTAGTTGATACATTATTAATTAGCGAGGGGTTGAAAGGAACTGTTACTACTCAGATTTCAATTTCCGGTTCAGGAACAGGGGCAGACCAATCAGAAGCATATGATGCTGCAAATGTAAATATGCATAAGCTTCAGACAATTTTAATTACAGGTAGTTTACCTTATGAATTAGAAATTATTAAATTAGATACAATTTCACCATTACTAGGAAAAGAATTTATTCGGTCTATTTTATTTGCCGGTTTAGCTGCAATACTTGCTGTTGCATTAGTTATTTTCATTAGATATAAAAATTTTAAATCTTCAATGGCATTATTAATGACAGTTTTTTCGGAGATTATAATTATTTTGGGTATTGCTTCTTTTATTGAATGGAATCTTGATCTACTTAGTATTGCAGGTATTTTAGCTACAATTGGTACGGGTATTGATAGTCAAATAATTATTTTGGATGAGTCTAAACAGAAGGAATCATTGAGTCTTAAACAAAAGCTTAAGAGGGCATTTTCGATTATTTTAGGAGCATATTTTACTGCAGTTGTGGCATTGCTACCTTTATTATGGGCTGGAGCAGGATTATTGAAAGGTTTTGCAATTACTACTATGATTGGTGTTACTGTTGGAGTTTTAATTACCAGACCTGCATTTTCAGATATGATTAAAGGGATTAATGAGTAAAAATGAAAATCGGATTTATGGGCATGGGTTTTGTGGGGGGAACAACAGCAAAGGTATTAGAATCAGTACATGAAATTATACCTTATGACATTGATCCAAAAAAAGGTTATTTGGAAAATTTATTGAAATTAAAAGACGCAGAAGCAATTTTTTTGTCAGTTCCAACTCCAATGATGCCTAGTGGAAAAATAGATTATTCTCCAATAAAAAATTCATTGGAAACATTAACCGAGGTTACACAAGAGATGAATAACAAACCCCTAGTAATAATTCGTTCGACAGCTGTTTCAGGAACCACTGACAGTTTAGAACAAAAATATCCTTTTGATTTTGCATTTAATCCTGAGTTTTTAAGAGAAAAATTTGCATTAGAGGATATGAAGAATACTAACCGAATAATAATTGGAGCAAATAAAGAGGAGTGTGGAAAAAAAGTTGAAGATATTTACAAACCAATTTTTCCAAACGCTAATTATATTCATTTGACTACAAAAGAAGCTGAAATGGTAAAATATATGGCAAATGTTATGTTGACATTACAAATAGCAGCTGCTAATGAGTTTTATCAGATTTGCAAATCAATGAATATTGATTACAATACAATAAAAAATGCTGTTCTTTTGGATGAGAGAATTGGGAGAAATCTAAATGTTCCTGGACATGATGGGGATTTAGGTTTTGGAGGAAAATGTTTCCCAAAAGATTTGAATGCTTTAATTTATCTGGCAAGAGAAAACAATTATCGTCCTTATTTTTTAGAAGAAGCATGGAGACTTAATGAACGATTGAGGAAAAATAAAGATTGGCTTGAAATTAAAGGAGCAATTTCAGAAAATTGCGATTTTAAAAAATGATTTCTAGTGAAAAATATAAAGATATTCTTGAAGAAATTCCGATTTGTTGTGTTGATTTATTGATTCACGAGGGGAAAAAAATTCTTCTTATAAAAAGAAATGAAGAACCGGAAAAGAATAAATGGGCTTTAATTGGGGGGAGGATTCATAAAAAAGAATCACTTATTAATGCTGTTAAAAGAAAGGCATTTGAAGAAATTGGTTGTGAAATTGAAATTGAAAAATTTTTAGGGGTTTATGAAACGGTTTTTGATAAAGGGTCATTTGAGGATTTAAAGACTGGAATTCATACGATAAATATGACTTATTTGGCTCGATTAAAAAATCCAAAAGAGGAAATCAAAGTTGATTCTACAAGTTCAGAATATAAATGGTTTAACAAAATTGAAAAAAATATTGCTATTGCGGTTCAAAAAGTTATTAAAGATTCAAAAATTCTAGATTAAAATGCTACCCATAACTCATTTTATTTTAGGTTTAATACTTTCAGGAGGGTTAGTTTATTTTTTTGATTTTTCATTAATTGCCGGGGCAATTGTTCTTTTGTCGAGTGTATTAATTGATATTGATCATTATTTTTATTATGTTCACAAAAAAAATAATTGGAGTTTAAAAAATTCTTATAGTTGGTTTATAGAACACGGCAAAAAATTAAAACAATTAGACCAAAAAGAAAGAAAAAAGATTTATATGGGATTTTGTTTTTTGCATGGTATTGAAGTACTGTTTGTTTTATTTTTACTGGGAGATTTTGTTTCACCTTATTTTTTGTTTGTCTTATTTGGTTTTGCATTTCATTTAATGCTTGATATTTTTCATAACTTTTTTTATGGTCATACGAGATTAGATAAATTTTCAATAATTTATGATTATTTCAAATATAAAAAATTGAAGTTTATTGAAGAGG
>Ga0066335_133_pt2 | contig 11567 bp, 10 predicted proteins | sample RifGroA2_FD_59251 | JGI IMG/M metagenome (GOLD analysis project Ga0066335, IMG submission 59251) | Archaeon GW2011_AR13 | reverse complement strand
GCACTTGTTACAACAAGTAAAAAATTAAGTTGCGGGGAAATTGGCGGGGTTATGATTGCAATTTCTAAGCAAGATTTGGAATCTTTTGCAGAGTATAATAAAACTGTTAATATGAGAATTTTTATGTCAAGTGCTAATGATACTGATACAAGGCTTTTACCTTCTGATAGTTTAGGTCCAAGTTATTATACCCCCGGAACTATTGATTTTGGGTTTATTGATTGTGCAGATCCAACTATGTCAAAGGATCCAAAATGCAAGAATTTCCAGAAATTTGGTTTTAATGTTTTTGAAGAATGTAAAAATGGAATTGATGATGACGAAAATGGAATGACTGATTGTGATGATCCATTCTGTAAATTTATTCCGGATTGTGCTTCTGCTGGTGGTGCATTTAACTTTATTAATGATGTTAATGATGTTACTTCCCCTGTTGTAGTATTCAGCGAGGTTGAAAGATTGCATGATTCTGCTTTCCTAAAAGTTGATACAAGTGAACCTTCAAATTTGACTTTAATGTTTTATAAAAATGATTCAACATGTAAAACTTTAAATCTTTCTTTGACAGATACAGGAACAGGTTATCAGGCAAATGCAAACTTTAAACCATTCCATTCAGTAGATTTAATGCAGGAGACTTTAGGATATGTTTTAACTAATGGAACAGCTTATTATTATAAAATTAAAGTTTGCGATCCTTCTGAAAATTGTGCTGTTTCTGCCTGCACTAATTTTACTACAAAATCAACTGCACAGGATAAATCATTCCTTTTCAAAATGGATTTACCAGACGGATATACTGTTGATATCCCTGCACTGAATAAAACTAATTATAACTTCTCTGAAAGTTTTGGAGGGGTTTCTTATGAAGTAGGAATTAAAACAAATACCTCTGTAACTAAAAATATGAATATGACTTTACACTGCGGAGATATGGCTATTGGTTTATATGGTATGAATGTACTAGATCCTACAAAAATTGATTTAAGTAATGCATTTGTATGCAATGAAACTAATGATTATATTGGTATGAATTCAACATTGAAGAAATGGAATAAATTAATTGATGATTTACATTTAGGCGGGGCAAGTGATTATATTGAAATTACTTTACCTTTAGCTTATAATGCTAACAATGTTTTAAATTGGACTGATGATGATGGTAGAAGTAATGGGCAGAATGTTAATAATTATGTTAATTGCAGTGACGGTGGAAGTTCTAATACTAAATGTAAGATTCCTGTATCTATGGGATTCTCAGCTTATAGTATAACTGCTCCTGCAAGTAGTTCACCAGCTACACCTTCTAGTGGAGGAGGGGGAAGCAGTACAGTTACTACTCCAACTGTAGCATTGTCTGATACACAATTTAATAGCGGATATTCAGCAAATTTAAAAGTTGGTTCAAGATTTAAAGTGACTGTAGCAAGTCAAGATCATTTTGTATCATTGAATAGCATAACTCCGTTAGTAGCAAATATAACTCTTTCAAGTACCCCCCAAACAGTTTTGTTGGTTGTTGGAGAATCAAGTAAATTTGAACTTACCGGGGACAATTATTATGATATTATTGTTACAATCAATAGTATTAATAGGACTTTAAATTTAGTTAATATGACTTTAAAATCAACTTATGAAAAAGTTCCTGTTGTTGCTGTTGCCCCTATTACTGGTGGAGCAGTTACAGAAACAGAAGAAAAAGTTGCAGAGGAATCTGTTCCTTTTGAAGAACCTACAAATATCGGTGAAATTAAAAAAGATTTGACAAACTTATGGATGATTGCCGGAGCAGTATTGATTGTTTTGGCTTGCATTGGCGGTGGAGTTTATTTCTGGAATAAAGGAAAAACTTCATCTAAGAAAGGGAAGTAAAATTTAATTTTAGAAATCTCTAGGAAAAATTCTTGCAATTTCATGATAGACTCTTTTTGGGGTTTTGTCTATTCTTGCATCTCTTATGTAAACTTCATTACGAATTGATTCTTTATAATAAGTTCTTTCTGAATTAGTTAATGCTTGAGAGAATCTTTTTGATTCATTGGCAAATAATTCTTTAAGTTGTTCATATTCTTGCGGAAAAGAGTTTTTTAGTAAATTTTCTATTGCTTTTACTCTTTGTCTAAAATAATATCCTTCTGTAGGGATTGATTTAATTTGCCGATATATTAATGCATCAAGTGTTTTATCAATAAATTTTTTTTCTGCTTTTTCTAGTCTTATCATGTATTAATTTGATAATGACAATTGCTTATAAATTTAGTGGTTTATTTAACAATAACTTTTTAATTGTTTGTTGTTTGTTTTTAATCATGGAATTGAATTTTGATGAAGTGTTAATTGCAGATTTGCATATCCACTCAAGGTTTTCAAGGGCTTGCAGTAAAAATATTACCTTTGAGAATTTAGTTAAATGGGCGAGAATTAAAGGTTTGAATTTACTTGGAACTGGGGATTTTACTCATCCAACTTGGATAAATGAAATAAAGGAAAAGTTAAAAGATAATGGAGAAGGATTTTATTATTCTAAAGACGGTTTTCCGTTTATTATTACCGGAGAGATTTCTTTAATTTATACTCAGGAATGGGGAAGAAGAGTTCATTTGGTTTTGTTGGTTCCTTCAATAGAGGTTGCTGAAATTCCTGCTCATTGTTTGGTACCCAATTCATTGATTCATGTAAAAGGGGGTTTGAAAAAAATAAAAGATATAACCATTGGCGATTTTGTTTTAACGCATAAGGCAAGATATAAAAAAGTTACAAATATTTACCAAAGAAATTATTCAGGACAGGTTATTGAGGTTGTTCCAGCTTGTATGAAAGTTGGAACTTTTTTTACCCCTGAGCATCCAATTTATTCTATAAAAACTTATAAGAATTGCAAAAATGTTCCCCATACTGTTTGTAAGCCAAGTTGTGCTTATCTAAAGAAAGGTTGCAAGGCAAAAGAATTTGAAAATTATAAGCCTCAATTTAGATGTATTAAGGAATTAGAGAAAGGCGATGTAATTTTGTATCCTAGGGAAAAAGAAGTAAAAGAAAAGAATTTTATTCTGCTGTCAAATTTTACAAGAGGTTATTTGAATAAGGGATATTTACGAGCAAGAAAAGAGAAGGATTTTATTAAGAATGTTCCTATTAAAAATAAGATTGAAATTTCAAAAAGTTTTTGCAGACTTGTTGGTTATTATCTTGCTGAAGGATATGGTTCTAATGATTATATTGCTTTTACTTTTAATGAAGATGAAAAATATTATATTAATGATGTTAAAAATTTATTAAGGGAAATTTTTGGAGATTATTTTAAAATTAACTTAAAAGAAGAGAAATCAAAAGGGGTTTCGATTTTTGTTTATTCCAAGTTATTAAGTGAATTTTTTAAAATGTTTTATCTAGATAAACCTTATATAGCTAAAAATAAAATTTTGCCGGAGTGGTTTATTTTTTTACCCCCAGAAAAATTAAAGGAACTTGTTATTGGATGGTGGAGGGGAGATGCGGGTTATTCTGTTTCAAAGAATCTTTTTAATCAGTTTAAGAGAATTTTTTTGAAGATTGGAATTGTGCCTTCAATTTCTGTAATTTTATCTGATAGTGTTAATAAGCGAAGAAGCTTAAGGCAGAATCATATTAATGGGAGAAATATTATTGCTAAAAATGATTTATATCATTTTAATGTTTTATCTTTTTTTAAAGAGAATTTAGATTTATTGAATTTGCCTGAGTTTAAGATGTTTAAAACTAAATTAAATCGCAGAAAAGCATGGATTGATGAAGATTATGTTTATTTACCAATTATAAAAATAAATAAAAAAAATTATAAGGGTGATGTATATAATTTAGAAGTTGATACTGATAATTCTTATTTAACCGAGAATTTATCTGTTCATAATTGCTGGACTCCTTGGTTTGGGGTATATGGCAGTAATTCAGGGTTTGATTCGTTAAAGGAAGCGTTTGGGAGTGAGTTTGATAATATTCATGCAATTGAGACTGGAATGTCTTCAGATCCAAAAATGAATTGGGGGATTAAGGATTTGAAAGACAAATCTATTGTTAGTTTTTCAGATGCTCATAGTTTTTGGCCGTTTAGATTGGGTCGTGAGGCGACGATTTTTAAAAAATGCGATTCATATAGTGAACTTATTAGGCAGATTAAAGAGAATAATTTTTTAGGGACTGTTGAGACTGATCCTGCGTATGGAAAGTATCATTGGGATGGTCACCGAAATTGTAAATTTTCTTGTGGTCCGGATAAAAGCAAGAAATTGAATAATCTTTGTCCTGTTTGCAAGAAGCCTTTAATTATTGGGGTTGAAAATCGAGTTTTGGAATTAGAAGATAAAACTATTAATTATGCGAATAAGAAAAAATATTTTACGCTTTTGCCGTTGCATGAAATTATTGCTTTATCCATAGGTGCAAGTAATATGGAGAGTAATAAAGTTTGGGTTATTTATAATGAGTTAATTAAAGATTTTGGAAATGAGTTTAATATTTTGTTGAATGTTTCTTTAGATGATTTGTTGAAAAAAATTGATGATAAGTTAGCTCGATTGATTATTAAGAATCGTCTGGGAAAGATTAAGGTGAAGCCTGGATATGATGGTGAATATGGTGTTGCGGAATTGTAATTTTGTTTCTTTTTGGTTAAAATCTACGATTTGATTTCTTACATAACGCTGCTATGCGGCGAAATAAAATCATAGCATTTTTCCTCAAAAATAATTCAAAATTATTGGATTTTGGAAGATGAGAGGAGTTGAAAAGATAGAAATAAATATATGATTTGGAAGAAAGAAGTTTTTAAAATTCAAAGTTGTAAAGAAGAATTAGGTTTAATCTCTTCTAATCTTACTGATATCTGCATTTTTTGGAGCATCTTTAATTTTTATGAATTTATAATGAGCATCTTTTGATGTTTTTTTGCATTTTGGACAATTTTCTTGCAATGTGTATTCATTACAATTATCGCATTTTTTTAGTTTCATTTTTTTTCCTGATTTTTTCGTAAAAATGAAATCTTAAAAATTTTTAATTTTTTTAGTTTCATTTTATTGTTTATTAAATTGCCCAAAAAAAATTTCAATTATTTGTTCTGGATTTTCTTGTATTATTTTTTTTGTTTCAAGTGCACCTTCTTTTTGTTTCCCTAATTCTAGTAATAAACATGCTTTACTTATTTGATAAGTTAAGTTTGTTGGGTCTATTCTTAGAATAGCGTTTATATCATTTAATGATTCTTCCTTTTTATTAAATTCATAATATAAAATTGAGGACCTTGAAATGTATGGTTCTATTTGATTTGGTGCTAGTAAAATTGCCATCTCTAAATATTTAAGGCTTTTTTCAAAATTTTTTTGAGCCGCATAAATTTCTCCAATTTGAAAATAAGTTACTGATGATTCAGGATTATATTCTAATTCTTTTTTATAAAATTCTAAAGCTTTTTCGTATTCTTTTTGTTGATGATATATTTCACCCATTTCATGATTTATTGATGCATTGGGATCTAAATTTATTACATTTTTTAAATCTCTTAATGCAGATTCTAAATTTCCTTTTTTTTTAAATGCAAATCCTCGTTCAAAGATTATTTCTTCATCAATTGTTTCTTTAAGACCTAAGTTACATAATTTAATAATCGTGTCTAATTCTTGTAATGTTGGTTTGTTTTTACGTGAATTATAAATTTTCTCAATTTGTGAAAATATTTCTTTTTTGTTCATCTAATTTAAGTGATGTTTGTCTTTAAAAAACTTTTTAATGAGAATTATTCAAGATTAATAATATATTCTTTTAATCTTGGCGGAAGTTTTTCTTTTAAATATTTTTCAACCTGACTTGGTTTTACCCATTTTATTTCTTCAATATCTTGTGCTTTATTTTCTTTACCACTTGCAATTTCGCATAAAAAATAAAGATGCAATCGATTTTCTTTTTCAAGGCAGTTTCTTGCATAAACTGCTCCAAGATTTTTTATATTATAACCTGTTTTTTCTTTTGAATATGTTTTTAATTTAACATCTAATTCATCTTTGTATGTCAAAGGTCCGTCGAGAAAAGTATAAGCATCTTTAGTTTTTCTTTTTATAAGCATAATTAATCTTTTTTGCGGATTAAATATTATTCCTATAAGTTTTACATCAAATCTGTCTAAATCCTGGTTATTCATATTTTTATATGCCTTTTTTAGTATTTAAGGTTTATGACTTATTTAATCTGAAATTCTATTCCTTGTTTTTTTGTTTCTTTTTCTATTTCTTCCTGAATTTCTTTTTGTTTTTTATCTGCATCTTTTAAATTGTTTGCAGATGTTTTTATTGTGTATCTTCCTGCTGAGATATATTTTATTTCTGCATCTTCTCTATCCAGTAATTTTTTGATAATTGTTAATCCTTTTGGATTTGTTGTTGTTAATTTGATTTCTTTTTTGATTGCTACTTCTTTTTGTTTATGGCTTTTTAATATTTCAATAACTTTTTGTGTTGATTCAGCACCGATTAATTTTTCTAATTTTGAAGGATCTTGTTTTGCTTCCTCAAAAAAATCATAAATTCTTTCTTGTTTTGAGATTTCATCAATTATTTCCTGTCCTTTTTCTCCGATAATTCTTTTTAAAATATTTTTATAACTTTGTTCTTGTTGATATTGTTCTCTTATTTCTTTTTGTTCTTTTGGGGTTACTCTTCTTAAGGATAAACCAATGTGGTCTCCTGAAAGTTTTAAAACTTTACAGATGATTTTTTTCTTTGGGGTTACGAAGTCTCTTATATTTCTGATTCTTCCCGGAGAAATTTCACTGAATGTAATGCTTCCTTCTTTGTTTGTTCCGTCGATTTTTACAAATACAATTGTCCCGACAATCCTGTCTACTGTACACATGATATTATCGCCAGTTTCTAGTTCCATATTATTATTGTGTTGGCTTTAGTTTTAAAGCTTATGGAAAGGAAATTTTGTTTCTTTTTGGCTAAAATCAACAATTTGATTTCTTATGTAACGCTGCTACACGGCGAAATAAAATTGTAGCATTTTATCTCAAAAATAAATCAAAATTTGATATAAAAAGTCGTCTGAATAATTTTAATTTTATCCTTTCCAATTAATGATTGGTTTTAAATGTGCAATTATTTTTATTGATTTTTTTTGTGCTTCCATTACTTTAAAAATATCTTTATATGCTTGTGGTGCTTCTTCAATTGTGTGTTGATTTACTGTTGCATGAATTCCTTTCATTGTTTTTTTGAATTCTTCTAAATTAATTTTTTTTCTTGCCTCTGTTCGACTTAATTTTCTTCCTGCTCCATGTGATGAACTCATGAGAAATTCTGGATTTCCTTTTCCTTCTACTAAAAATGAACCGTCTTTCATATTACCTGGTATTACACCTCTTTCTCCTTTTTCTGCGGGTGTTGCACCTTTTCTATGAATTATGTTTTTGCCGATAATTGCGTGATTATGATTTTTATTTGTCCAAAGAGTAAATTTTATTTTTTTATGATAAAATTTTTCCAGTTCTAAATGAATTTGATAAGCAATTTCAAGTCTATTTAATAAAGCATAATCTAAACAAAAATTTAGAATCTTGATGTAATCTTTGCCTTCTTTTGATGAAACGTTAAATGCAAATGTTTTTTCAAAGTCTCCTTGTCCTTTATTTATCTTCTGGGAGAGTTTCATATATTTTTCTGCTAAAGTATGCCCTATTTTTCTTGATCCACTATGAATTATTAACCATAATTGTTCCTGATGTAAAGATAATTCTATAAAATGATTTCCTGAGCCCAGGCTTCCTAAATTTTTTATTGAAAATTCCGAAGAGATATAGTTATAATCTTCTTTATTATAATCTTTTGTTTTAAATCTTTCAAGTAATTTTGTAAATTCTTGTTTTGTTTTTAGTGAAATATTTTTCTCATTATTATAGTTTCCTTTTCCCATTGGTATTTTTTTATTAACACTTCCAATTGGTGCTACATAACCTGAGTGGGCATCAGGCATTAGCGAAGCTGATAAGACAAATTTTTCATTATAACAAGAAGTAAATTGTTGTTTTGTATCTTCATCATAATTAATTGCAAAATTTGTAATTTTTTTCATAATTTGAATATGTTAAAAGAATATAATAAGTTTTTGGATAAATTAATCTTTTATAATTTAGTGTCATTTATTAGGGGTAAAAAGTAGGAACATTTATAAACCTTTAAATCTCAAAAAAATTATGAAAGCATTATATGAAGAATTACCTCAATTATTCTCTAATGGAATGTATGCTCCTTTTGCAGAACGAAAAGAGAATGTAGTACAAATTGAACTAACAGAAGGATGTTCTCATAGTAAATGTACTTTTTGTAATATGTATAACTCTAAATATAAAGAAAAATCGCTTGATAAAGCCAAGAAACATATTGATGCAGTATTTAATTCTGCTTCAGAAAAAAGATTAAATCAATTAGAAAGAATATGGATTGCAAATGGGGATGCTTTAAATATAGAGACCATTAAATTAAATGATTTAATTCAATATACTATTAATGAATTTAAGAAATATGTTGGTGAATTGCCCCGAAGGGTTGCATTATTCGCAAGTACAAAAAATATTCTAAGTCATTCAAAAGAAGGGTTGATGGTTTTAAATTGTGGTGGGACTTGTAGAAATTATTTAAGCCTAAAAAATACTTGCTCAGTAAGAAAATTTGGTACTAAAAAGGGTTTAGATTTAATTTATTGGGGAATTGAAAGTGGTTCTTCAGATGTTTTAGGGTATGTTAATAAAGGTTGCAATGCTGATGATATTTTCAAAGCAAATGAATCGCTTGATTTTTCGGGGATTCGAAAATCTGTTATGATTATGCCTGGGCTTGGGGGGATAAGATATGCAAATCAACATTTAGAAGATACTGTTGAAGTATTAAATGAAATCTGTCCTGAATTTATTACTTTAATTGGAATTAATCCTAATCCAAATTCTTTATATGCAAGAAAAATGACACAAGAATTTAGAGATAAATTTAATCGTCCATTAACTGATGAAGAGTTGGGTCATCAGACATTAGATATCCTTAAAGGATTAAACTTTGATACTAAAGTTGGATGCTTTGATACTTCTATGCAGAAATTCGGAAGAAATCCATATCCTTTTGGTAGTTATGAAATTGATGATTATTCTCTTCATAGAAGAGATGAATTTGTCGGGGAACAAAGAAAAAAAATAATCAAATAATTTTTTTATTGAATTTTAATTACTTCAATTTCTAAATTTTTTTTAAGAATTTTAAGAAATTCTTCTTCTTTATCCTGTGAAATTGTTGCACCTGCGGCATTATAATGTCCGCCGGTTTCTCCGCCGATTACTGTGATGATGTTATTTAATATTTCCCTGACGTTTCTTCCGTTTTTTCCGACGACTCTGCATGAAATTTTTGTTTTATCTTCAGAATGTGCTAAAATTGTTATAATTGTTCCTTCTTCATAAAGTCTTGAATGAGAGAGTATACTTGTAATTGTTCCTGCCATTGTGTCCTTTATTTCTTCTTTTGCATTTATTATTACAAATCCTTTTCCGATGATTTTTTCTGAATTTTCTGCATATTTGATTCCTGAAAGAATTAATTGTTTATACCTTACATGTATTGCTTCTGCTTTTTTCTTTGCTTGTGCGATTCCCATGCATGTTTGAATTGCTGTCCCGCTTTCTCCAAATTTTGAGCAAGCATTAATCATTGCACTTAATTCCCTTGCGTCTTCTAACCTATTGGATATTTTTAATAAAAATATGTCTCCGATTATATCTTCTTTTGATTTTGGGTATTTAAGAATTATTGTGGCAATTAATTTTTCCATTTCTTCTTCGTTTAATTCTATTAAGCTTTTGTATTTTCCTTCTTCGGGGTTTAATCCAATTTCTCTTAATAATTCAAGAACTCCTTTGATATTTCCTGTAATCCCGGGGAGATATGGATTTGAGGAATATTCTAAGGTTCTATTTAATGGTCTTGTTGATGGGTATATTAAAGGTCCTCTAATTTTTTGGATATCTCCATTGTTAGAAATTTTATCGTTTAATTCATTTATTTTGTCCTCTAATGAGTCGCCAATCATTCCTAAAATTGCGATTTTGGCATATTCTTTATTGCTTTGGTCCAATTCTTTACAAAAAAGATATGTTAATACTGATGCACTGATTTTTTCTTTTTTATTTAATTCCGGATTTATAATGTTTATGTCCTCGGGAATTTCTTCTGAAATTTCATGATGGTCAATTATAAAAACATTTTTTAAATTTGAGTTTTGAATATGATGTAAACTTCCTGATGCTAAATCGAGGAATATTATTATTTTATCTTTTGGTAATTCCTGGATGAATTGCTCGTCTAAACTTTTGATTATTTTTACTGAGAATTTTTTGTCTAATTTTTTTAATGATTTTATTATTATTGTTGCAGAACTAATGCCGTCAGTATCAAAATGACTTATTATTAAAATTTCTTTATCTTTTGATATTTCTAAAAATTTTAAAGCATTTTTTTTTATGTCTTCTTCTAATGAATTTCTCTTTTTTTCCATATTTAAAAATAGCTAATTAGTTTTAATTATAATAAATAAATTTATCCCTCTTCTTTTTTAAAAAAACCTTATTACTTTAAAGGGACTTTAAAGTATAATTTTATCTTTCTTAATTGTGAAAATATTCTGTCTTTTTCTCTCATAGCTCTTTTATCTTTTTTGTTTTTTTCGTAATGGGTTTTTATTTTGTTTAATTTTCCCTCAACATTTTTTAAATCCGGGTTTACATATAAATTGTTTTCTTTTAAAATTTGGGAGATTTTCTTTTCAAAATCGTTTGGGTGAATATCTTCTTTTCTTAATTTTTGTCCGATTTTTTCACTTGTAAGACCGGTTTTAGCATATTCTATTACTTTGTTTTCAAAATCTTTCTGTGAAATTTTTTTTGTTTCCTTTGTTACCATGAGTTTAGATTGCAATTTCTATTTTTAAAGTTTCCTATCTCTTCATTTTTTCATTTTTGAAAGGCTTTTTAAATGTTTTTTACTTAGATATTTGATGGGTAAATCGATTGGCGTTGTTAGTTTGAAGGGTGGTGTTGGAAAAACTTCTACTGCTATCTCTTTAGGCTCTGCTTTTGCGGGTTTTGGAAAAAAGGTTTTGTTAATTGATGCTAACTTTTCTGCTCCTAATTTGGGTCTTCATTTGAATATTATTGAACCTGAGGTTACTCTTCATCATGTTTTAAGGAGAAAGGCTCATATTAATAGTGCTATTTATCGGGTTAATAATCTGGATCTTTTACCGTCTTCAATTTATCAAAATATTCAGATTGATCCTTTGAAATTGAAAAATTATATTGGTTATTTAAAGAGTAAATATGATATTATTATTATTGATTCTTCTCCGTCGTTAAATGAAGAAACTTTGGCTGCGATGCTTGCTTCTGATGAGATTTTAGTTGTTGCAACCCCTGATCATCCTACGCTTAGTACAACCTTGAAAGCTATTAAATTGGCTAAGCAAAGGGATGTTCCGATTGTTGGATTAATTCTTAATAA
>Ga0066335_132_pt1 | contig 16439 bp, 10 predicted proteins | sample RifGroA2_FD_59251 | JGI IMG/M metagenome (GOLD analysis project Ga0066335, IMG submission 59251) | Archaeon GW2011_AR13 | reverse complement strand
CAAACCAAAACCAGAAACATTTGTACCAACTAAATAAAATTCACCTTCACTTAAATTTTCTTTAACTAAATCACTCAATAAAAAAATAAATTCTTCACCCGCATTATTTATCACAACTTTTGTTGAACCCGGAATAAACTCATTAGACTCTAATAATAATTTTAAATCCCCTGTAATTTGTTCGCCTATTGAATAATCCTGATCAATAGACATTACAGCCTTTCCAGTCAAATCAATATTTGACAAAAGGAAAAAAGACAAAACAACAAGACATAAAATTCCCAAAACTACAAATAACTTTCGAGATTCCCTATAAATCTTTTCGGTTACAGCACGCAATTTTGTAATCTTTTTCGGTTCCAGGATATATCTTGTTTTGGTTATCCCATTACTATCCCTATAACTTTCATAGTAATACGGACCGAAAGTTTTCCACTCTCCATTCACCTTTTTTTTGATATACCTCTTATACACCATGGTTATGAAAAAAATGTGCTGTAACTATTTAAACCTTGTTTTTTTAAAGAAGATAAAAAATAAAATTGAAATTAATTTAAATAAAAAAGTTTCAAAAAATTATTAGAATTTTTATGTTTAAAAAATAATTAAAAATATTTATTTTTAGGTTAATTTTGTGTGGTAAAATAATTATTTTAAAAGAAATCTTTCAGTTTAATCTAAAAATTATTATATGGAAGTTTTAAAATTTAAAACTGATAATTTTTAAGGAGTAAATTTAGTTCAAACTTTTAATAAAATAAATTATCCAGCTTTTTTAATAATTTTTTCTAGTTCTAAAACAAATTTTTTGGTGTCAACAAAATAATTTGGATAAGCCTCACAGAAATTATCTTGTGATGATCTCTAGTGTCAACTAAACCTTTGGTACTTTCTGTGCGTAGGCACAGCAGTTGGGGTTTAGTGGCACAGAGATTATCTTGTGATAATCTCTAGTGCATCTCGATTCTTTAACTTATACTCTTTACCTTTTATCTGCTTAGTCTTTGCATCAATCGCCTTAATAAAATTTTTTCCAAAATCAGTATGTAAATAATAAGCAAAATCTAATGCAGTAGAACCATTTTTTAACAAAAAACAATCAGGCAGTATGTTCCCTTTGCTATCTCCAAGCTTATTTGCAGAAGCAGGAAAAATAGCCAAATAATCCAACAAATCAAAAACAACTTTATTAAGAATCTCCTGAACTCCTGTACCCCCATAAACATTTAGAACATCTTCCTGAATCCTGTTAAGAGCTTCAGATTGCTTAGGATTTAATTCTTTCTTAATCTTAAAATGACTTTCACCAGGTATATACTCAATAATCTCTGCTTTAGCTGCCTGCCTTAACGCAAGTTCTGAATCCGCAGAACAAGGATAAATCAGTATATTTGGAAAAGTTTTTCTCATTTTCTCAATATTTTCTTTAGACTTATCTGAATCACACTTATTTGCCGCCAAAATCATAGGCTTACTAACTTCTCTTAATCTCGCGGAAAAAGTCATTAAATCTTCATCAGACCAATTTGTAGGTTTTTCCGGTAATTTAGCTTTCAATAAAACATCTTTAACCTGATTTTCAGTAACCTTCAAGCCGGAAAATTGTTTTACAATCGCTTCGCTAAAACTAATATCTTGCATCTCAGCTTTTCTGGCAAAAGTTCTCCAAGCCTTAATTAAAATATTATAATACCATTTATTTAACTCATCTTCCAAAAATATAATATCCTTGCAAGGGTCATGATCTTTAGTCGGTTTACCTTCAGTATCTGTTGTTCCGGAAGAATCAACAATATGAATAAAAGCATTAGCATCCCTTAAATCATTTAAAAATTGATTTCCTAAACCCTTCCCTTCTGAAGCCCCGGGAACTAAACCCGCAACATCCATTAAATCAATAGGAACAAATCTATTTTGATTAATGCAAAAACCTTTGTTTGGGTTGCATTTTGTGTGAAATTCCTTCTCAATGCAATCAACTTTAACATAACCAACACCATGATTTGCCTTAATTGTAGTAAAAGGATAAGAAGCAATTTCAACCTCTGCCAAAGTTGCCGCTTTAAAAAAAGTACTCTTTCCCACAGAAGGCTTGCCAACAAGACCAATTAACATCTAGAAAATAAATTTATTGATTATTTAAAATATCCCATTAATTAAAAAAGAAAAGTTTTGATATATGCCTAAATATAGGTATATAGGGTTAAGGATAATAATCTTTTTTGTTTTAGGTGCTATCATAATTGGAAGCCTCGAAAAAATATTATCCCTAAAGTTTGTCCAAAATGTAAAAGTTCTTATTGGAATAAACCTCGAAAAATGGAGGAACAAATGGTATTCGTGATGAAGGAGGAATTTATAATTCAATGTATAAATTGTTAAATTATCAGAATAAAAAAAAATTCTCCCTCAAATATTGGTGCATTTGCATTAAATGAATTTGCTCGTAGGCATTATTTTATGGATGGAAATAAAAAAACTGCGTATGCTATTGCTAAAACTTTGATGTTAGTTAATAAATGTCATTTGAAAATTAAATATAAAGAAGCAACTAATTTTATTATAAAGATTGCCGAATATAATAGTAAAGTAACATTTGATGAAATTAAAGTCTGGATTCAAGAGAATTGTATACCTGTTAGTGAAAAAATATTAGAAAATTATTTAAGTAGAACTTTTGTTAATATCATGTTGGGAGATGAAGAAAATGGATAGTGATATAAAAGTAACTAAAAAAATTGTATATGAATTTTCAAAAAAAGACAAACTTTCAAAAAATGATCTTAAATTTTTGAAACTTGTAAAAATTGCTGGGGAAATTGTATTAAAAGAAGATGAGCTTTTATTTAAAGAATTAGCAAAATATTAAATCTTTTTAATATTTAAAAAACTAATTAATTTTCTCTCTAATTAAATTAGAAGCTTTAATTAAACTTTCAAAAGTTCCAGCATCACTCCAAAAACCCTTTACAAATTCTGCTTTCATAGCATTTTTATCTATATAATAATTATTCACATCTGTTATTTCCAGTTCTCCCCTTTTAGATGGTTTTAAAGTCTTAATGACACTAAATACTTCATTATCATAAACATAAAGTCCCGTAACACAATAATTTGATTTTGGTATTTTTGGCTTTTCTTCTATTTTAATTACATTTTTTCCATTTAATTCAGCAACACCGAATCTTTCCGGATCTTGTACTTCTTTTAAAAAAATCATCCCTCCTTTTTCAAAAGATTTTATTTCTTCACTAAAGTTATCTTCATAGATATTATCCCCAAGAATTACTGTAATCGGACCATTATTGGAAAAATCCTCTGCAAGACTAAGAGCTTGAGCAATTCCTCCCGCTTTTTCTTGAATTTCATAAGTAAATTTTACTCCAAATTCTTTTCCTGAACCAAGCAAATTTAAGAAATGCCCTGCATGTTCTGGACCTGAAATTATTAAAACCTCCTTAATATTTGCACTAATTAATGTTTGAAGGGGATAATAAATCATTGGCTTATTATAAATTGGAAGTAAATGTTTATTTGTAACTTTTGTTAAAGGAAATAATCTTGATCCTGTTCCTCCTGCTAAAATAACTCCTTTCATGTATTTTCTAATTCTTTAAATTATATAAAGTTAATCCATTCAAAATAATTTTTTCTGGTAATTAATATCCCTTAACACCAATAAAATTAGTAGAATTTCCGCAATCCCCGATTGAAACACAAATTTCATTTTGAGTTTCCTGCCATTTTTGGTCTAAACATTCACAATTTTTAACACATTTTTTACTGCCAAACAATTTTTTTTCATACTGCACTGTACATTTAGAATCTGCAAGTGAACATAATGACTGAGATTGAGAAGGCATCGCACCAAAATTAGAACTATTAGAACCTGCACCAGCACTAGCATTTCCAGTAGTTGTTGTGGGTGTTGTACTCGTTTGTGTCTGACTTCCGGATTCCCAGAATTTAAATCCCGGAGCAAATTTAGCAACACATTGAACTCCTTTAGAAGTATTTCCCCCGGTAAGATTTACCTTCTCCATCCAAACACAATCCCTTCTATCTTGGTTTTCGCAATCTTTTTGACTACTTTGACTAAAACAATCTTGCCATTTATTTGCAATGCAACCAGCAGCAGAAAAACTTTCAACCTTTGATTCTAAACAAATTTCTTGTCTAAAATCTGCACAAGGTTCAATACTGACTTCCCCATTGTAACATACTGCCCTAAAATATCTGCTTCCAGGTAAATTCTTATCTACACCTTCACTATTTTGACACCATGTTTCACCATGATTATATTTTTTACCATCAAAATTACAGCTTAAATCTCTGCAAATAAAATTCCCATAATTTGGCTGAACTTTATCAGCATCTCTTTTATATTCTTTGCACATACTACCTAAATAATAATCACAATTACCACAAGAAGCAGAATTAGCATTTCCGGAATCAGTCCCGCAACTTTGTGTTTTATCATAAATCTTAGACCAATAATTTTTATCCTTTATTTTTGAAGCATCGTAAATATTCGCCAAATTACCGCAACTATCAACAAAATAAACTTCATCTCTATTCTCAACACATCTTGTTTGTTCAGTTGGACCGCAATCTGTACCTAATGATTCATCAGAACATAAATATCCCTCGTGAAATTCACTTTCATTTGTTCCCCCCCTCTCTGAACATTCTGCCTGACTTAAAAGTAAACAAGTTCTTTGGTATTCACTTTCAAATACACAAGCACCCTTAGCACTTGATTTAGCACTTGAAATACATTCAAATTCACTTGCAACATCTGTCCTAAAATCAGTCTTTAATGAATAAATTGATGAAAGTCTTTTACATCTTGTTTGAGTAACAAACGCTGCCCCGTCACCAATTGCACAGCAACCTAAAGAACATTGTGGAATTTCATCAGCAGAACCTAACTTCCAAACTCCCCCGCTTTCTTCACAAACTTTTTGAGGAGAATTTTCCATGCAAGTCCCTTCTTGACTATCCATACAAGTTCCAAGTTTACAATAAGAAGTAGCTTCACATGAAGCAGGAGTGCTTCTAAATCCCTCGTCACAATTTTCTTTTGGAGAATTTTGGCACCACGCACCATTAACTGTTTTTTCACAACAATAAGATATATCTGCATAAGCTAAACTAATTAAAAAGATACCTAACACCAAACTAAAAATTATTTTGTTTTTCATTTTATTTCTATTCCCTCTTTTAATGCATTTTTTAAAATAGCCATTTTATTTTTGAGTTTATTATATTCTTTAGGAGTGTAGCATATAAAATCTACAGGATAATCTAAATCCCAATAATCATATAACTCAAAAGGTCTGTGTAATGTGTCTTTATTTTGAAAATTATCACTGACAATTATTAAATCAAAATCACTCCATTTATTTTCATCTCTTCTTGCTCTTGAACCAAATAATAACATTTTAGTTATCGGAATATGATTTGAAAGTTTATCTTTAAAATCTTTTAATAATTTTTCGTTACTGTCTTCTTTAGCCATTTGTAACCATTGTTTAAATTCTTCTTTCATTTTAAAATCCATATCCTGGTGGCCATGCCACACTTCTTGAAGCAAATTGGAATTTATTTAAATTATCTCTATCTGTTAAAACATAAACCGTTGTACCCTCGGAATGTACTTTCTTTTCAACCTTTAAATCATGATATTTATAACTTTCTGTTGATTCTTTAGTCAAAGTTAAAGAATTATTAAAAGTCGTAACAATTTTTTGAGGCAAAAGTTCAACATCAATCTCTCCTTTAGATAAACTTACTTGATAACCTTTCCTTTCATAACTTTCTTTTAAATCCGCAAAACATTCTTCAGATTTTTGAGTAATTGCTTTTTCAATTTCCATCTCAATATGTCTCTTTAACATAGGTTGCTGAACAACACAAGTTTGATAAAATCCCTCGATATAACACAAATATTCTAATCTTGAACCATCATAAACAAAATAATGTTCAGGATTAATGCTTCCCCCATTTAAAGATAATACATTAACTGCTAAACTGATATCTTCTTCAATGCAATCCTGAATAAACGAAGAAGGATTTTTTGTTTCAGTTAAGAAAAGATCTTGTATTTTTGGAGAAAAAAGGAATAATAAAATACCTAATATAATAATCATCATACCCATGATTATAAATAATGTAACCTGTCCCCTTTTCATATTTATTTTATGTAATTTATTATTTATATAGTTAACCAAATTGAAATTTACTCTTGGAATTTTTCATGCAAACTAAATCTTGCTTAAGGTTTGGTGATTTAGTTGTGCCAAGATTTTTTGAATCTTTAGCACCGACTAAATCTTTAATATTTTTCTGTGCGTATGACAACTTCTTGTTGTTTCATGAAGTTGTCATGCTCGAGAATCTTTGATTCTCGTTGAAGGCACAGCGGGGGTTTAGTGGCACTAAACTTTCGCTTTACATTGGAATTTTTCATGCAAACTAAATCTTGTTTTAATCCTTGCGTAGGCAAGGCGTTTGGTGATTTAGTTGTACTTCATTCTTTACATTGGAATTTTTCATGCCAACTAAATCTTGTTTTAATCCTTGCGTATGACAACTTCTTGTTGTTTCGCGAAGTTGTCATGCTTGAGAATCTTTGATTCTCATTGTAGGCAAGGCGTTGGTTGATTTAGTTTTTCTAAACTTACATTAAAATTTTTCATGCAAACTAAATCTTGCTTAAGGTTTGGTGATTTAGTGGCATTTTATTCTTTACATTGAAATTTTTTTAGTTGCACGAAAAATTTCGAAATTTCCCTACATCGAAATTTTTCGTGAGCAATCCATAGGATAATTGCCCCATGCATCAGCACATTTAATATGATAAACCTTTCCAGGAATCCAATTAACTGTATGTTCTGTTTCTAAATCCGGAGTCATAGATGGAGCATTTTCCGGTTTAAAATAACACGTTTCAAAATCATAATAACATTTAGCAATTTCACTAGTAATAATATTTAATGAATTGCCCGCATTATATGCTCTGGTAATAATTGGAAGTTCTAAATCCGGAGAATTCAAAATAACTGCACAATCTGGATTAGTATTACCCCAAACATCTGCACATTTAACATGATAAGTAATACCTGGGTCCCAATTTGCAAAATGTTCTTGTGAAAAACCAACAGTCATCGAAGTAGCATTATCAATATCAAAGTTGCATTTAGTCGGATGATAAAAGCATTCAGCTTTTTCATCTGTATAAAGTTCAATTTTTCCATCCTCAGAATAATTAATTATAACTGGCGGAGTTGTATCAATTTGTAATTCAAAATTTGCAGTTCCATAAGCTTCGTCGTCTGATTCATCATGGCATTTAACATAAATAGTATAATTTCCTCCCATTAAATCAAATACTTGCGTATGAGTATATCCAAATGTTTTAAGGAATTGATAATAACTTCCGTTTTGTGCAAAACTATATTCACATGTACCTTTTCCTGAATCTACTCCCCCAAAAGTTTGAGCTTTTAATGTTACAGGAGCAGGCTCAAATCCGTTTTTGATTATATCCTGAGGAGAAATTGAACTAATATTAAATTTATGTTCTGAAACATACAACGAATAAACATAATCTTCTGAATTAACATTCCTTGTTTCATTATCTTCCGGTAACCAAGGCTGATCTTTGCATTTAAAATAAAAATTATTATTTCCTAAACTTAAATTAGTAAGATTTGCAGAACAAGGCCAGCCACCAAGACTTACCTGTGAAAGTTCAGTTTGGCATGTCATGTTATAAGTCATATTTTCATATTTTTTATTTGCAATTGTATCATATCTGCAATTTGCAGGTTCATTTACATAGACTGTAACTGGACTACTTGTAGTATTAAATCTTAAAGTTTTCCCATTTTCCGGAATAACTCTTGTTATCCACGGAGCAGTTTTATCCGGTCCATCATTAACACAAAGATTAACAACATATTCAACTTTATTCACATTGCCATATCCATCTTGACATCTGACAAACATATCGAAATTTGCAAATTTATCCCGACTAAATTCTACCTCAGGATCGAGTTCATTAATTAAACTATCATAACTAGGCATCATAAAAGAGGTTGTATGATTTTTCGTAAAAGCAGTTGTTTCTGCAAAAGATAAATCCATATCTGTATAATCTTTAGTTCTATTTAAACTGTATTTGCATTGAGCAAATTTATCTGTTTTCAAAGAAAATTTAACAGTAGTAAACTCCGGTATGCATTTTCCATCTTCAGTTCTAATCTTTACTCCATTTGCTGTTTCTTCCATGAATTTGTAACCTTTAGAAACATTAAGTGGAGAAATAACTGGCGGTTTACCGTCATTAGCATCTGCAGATAAACAAAGTGGAAATTCAACACTTAAATTTGATAACATACACGCTTGCCCTAAAGAATCACATCTATATTTTGAACAAGGTTTTAATAAATCACCATTGCATTTTTCACAATTTATCCCTCCTAACGGAGCTTTCCAAGGATTACAATGAAATTCAACAATTACTTTTTTAGTTTTTCCAATTCCCTGTATCCAATCAATAATCACCCATACAATTGAAGGAATTCCATAACTACCAGTTTCATAAACTCCCAAAAGTTCTTTTTTAATAATTACTGTTGTTAATTGCGACCACATATAAGCATCATAATCATCCATTCCAAAAGTTTTTGAAAGCCATTTTATCTCAACATGCCCGTTCCAATTAGCAATCCATCCATCATCCGGATTAGTTCCCCAAATATTAACTTCTCCGCTATAACCATTAGTATATTTATGTCTATAAGTATTAATCTCCTCTTCTCCTCCAGCCTCTCCTTGTGGACCTCTAAATTCTTTTGGTGCAACAAATTGACCCTTAACTGGTTCTGCAAAATGTTTGTATGCTTCCCAAGCAACATCTCCAGGGTTATTCACTAAACCAATATTCTTTGTTCCTTCTCCAATATAATTAATGTAAGTTCCGCAATCTCCCATAGAGATGCAAAGATCATTCATTTCTGCGATAAATGCATCTGTTTGGCATTCACAGTTAGCAACACACACCCATTTACTGCCAAACATTCCTTTTCTCTTTTTTTCATAGATAACTGTGCAATTTTGTGAACTCATTGAGCATAATGCTTTTTGTTTAACCCCCCTGTCTTCTTTATCATCTTCATTTTTTAATTCAAATCCTTTTGGATACCTTGCAGTGCAAAAATCAAATTGAAAGTATTCACTTACATAAACATGATTAATCATACAATCAGTATTCTTCAAACATTTTGCAGTTTTTTCAGCATCCTTGGGGTCATTATAATCAAAGATGCAATTTAACCCTTCATTAATAACACACTTAGCAACAGTAAGTGATTTTTTTCCCCCTTCAGGCATTTCAACTTCTGTTACTTTTTGTGCACAAAGTTCTGCTCTATAATCTGCACAAGGTTCAACATCTATCTCCCCATCAGTGCAGAGTCTTTTCCAGTGTCTGCTTCCAACAGTATCTTTTCCGTCGCCAATATAAGAATCATATACACACCAGCTTTCACCATTTTGTCTTTTGGTCCCATCTTTCTCAACACAATTCATATCTTTGCAGATAAAATCTCCGTCTTTAACTTTAGGGTTTTCACTTTCAGCACAAATACTTCCCAAAATATAATTACAGTTACCGCAATCTTGTGAATTAGCATTTGAAGAACCTGCTCCACAACTTTGTTCTTTGCTCATCATCATCCCGCCATTCCACGAAGCATCTTTATTTGAAGAATAAATGTTCTCTTTATTCCCGCAGGAATCAAACCAAAAAATTTCATCACTTGTATCAGAACAATCAATACTTGTCTGTCTTTTACATCCGGTATTTAAATCAGGGTGAGAACATAAATAGCTATTAGCAAACATTCCCCCCATGTCATAACATTCAGATTCAGTTGTAATCCTGCAAGCACCATTATCTTCTTCTGATTCATTTGATTCTCTGGGCATTCTTGAATTATTTGAAACAAGGTAACCTGTGATAGACGAATTTGTATTATTCGTAGAATTAGAATTATTAATAGTATTATTAGAAGTATAAGGTTTAATAGTTTTGGAATTATTTTTTGTATTATTAGTTTCATTAATACGTGGTACAAATCCAAAAACACAAGCACCTTTGTCACCGCTTCCTTTTAACATCAGACATTGCATCTCTGTTTGTACTTCTCTAAAATCTTTTTCAACTCCTGAAATATTTGAAAGCTGGTCGCATCTTTGGTCAGTTACAAATAAACTATTCTCCTGAATTACACAACAACCTTTTTGACATTCTGAAATAGAACATGATGCATCATCTTCCCAAGTTCCATTATTATCTTCACAGGCTGATCTTGGAGCTTGAGTTGTGCAAAGACCTTCAGTTTTATCAATGCAACATCCTAATTGGCAATCCGAAAACTCTTCACATCTAACCGGAAGTGGAGATACAGAACATGTTGATGTATCTGTATCAAGGATTTCTTGGCATATGGATTTATCAATCATTTTTGGACAGCAATTAATATCCAAAGCATAAATGTTGTTCATAATTAAAAATCCAATTAAGAAAACAATTAGTCCTAATTTGAATTTAATTTTATTATCCATTTTATACTCCCGGAGGAATTACACATCCTCTTAATGCAAAATTAAATATTTCATAACTATCTTTAGATTTAACTGCAAATATATCAAATGAATCTGAAGTTCTTATTTTATCAATACTAAATTCTTTAAAATATAACATGAACCCTGAATGGTCAAATGAACATGTTGAAGCTTCCTGATTAATAATATTCTGGGCAACTATTGCGATATCATATAATCTGGTTCTAAAAAGAATTTCAAAATCTTTTTCTTTTGTTGTAGATCCTGTTTGACTTATTGTAATTTCCCCCTTAATATCTAATTTTAATTTTTCAGGCAATAATTGGACATCAAACCCATTATATTTTGCTTGTACCTCAAATCCTTGATTTTCCAAACTTAATGTTAAAGCATCAAAACAATCTTTAACAGTTTTAGAAATCCCCAATTTAATTTCATCATTTAAATGCTGAATTAACATAGGATCCTGATTAATGCAAGGATCAAAATAATTTTTATTATAACATAAAACTGCAATGTTTTTTTGTCCATATGTACTTCCTGAACTAAATGGCTTAGTCATTATTTTGCTCTCGCTAAAATATCCTCCTTGTAAACCAATTATTTCTAATGTATTTTTGACCTCTTCTTCAACACAACTTTCTAAAAATTCTTTTTTATTAATTTCCTGATGACTTCCGATTAATGGAGTCCCTTTATTAAAAAATATTAGTAGTGCAATTCCGCTAATAATTAAAATCGCAATTACAATAAACATCGTCATCTGTCCTCTTTTATCAAAACTCATCTCTTTTTTCACATTAATTTTAAATTTTTGTTATTTATTACCTTTTGGGTTTAATCTTGTTTTTTTCCTTGCTTTAGGCAAGGCGTTGGTGATTTAGTGGCACTTCATTCTTTACATCGAAATTTTTCATGCCGACTAAATCCTTAATAGTTTCTGTGTGTAGACACAGCAGGATTTAGTGGAACCAAGATTCTTTGAATCTTTAGCACCGACTAAATCTTTAATATTTTTCTGTGCGTATGACAACTTCTTGTTGTTTCGTGAAGTTGTCATGCTCGAGAATCTTTGATTCTTGTTGAAGGCACAGCGGGGGGTTTAGTGTCACTTCATTCTTTACATTGGAATTTTTCATGCAAACTAAATCTTGTTTTTTTCCTTGCTTTAGGCAAGGCGTAGGTGATTTAGTGTCACTTCATTCTTTACATTGAAATTTTGCGTGCCAACTAAATCCTTAATAGTTTTCTGTGTGTAGTTCTTTACATCGAGATTTTTCATGCAAACTAAATCTTGTTTTTTTCCTTGCGTAGGCAAGGCGTTTGGTGATTTAGTGGCACGAAAAATTTCGAAATTCTACGTTACATCGAAATTTTTCGTGTGCAATCAATTGGAAAATTGCCCCAGGCATCTGCACACTTAATATGATAAACTTTTCCGGGAATCCAATTAACTGTATGCTCTTTTGTCAAATCTGCAGTCATAGACGGAGCATTAACCGGATTAAATAAACAAGTTTCAAAATCATAATAACATTTAGAAATCTTATCAGTCATAATCTTCAATTCAGAATTTGAATTATAAGCCCTGACAATCATTGGAAGGTCTAAATCCGGAGCATTCAAAATAATTGCACAATCAGGATTAGTATTTTTCCACACATCTGTGCATTTAATATGATATGTTATGCTAGGGTCAAATGTAATTTGATGTTCTGTTGTAAATTTAGTACTGATTAAAGTGCCATTTTCAAAATCAAAATTACATTTAGAAGGATGATAATAACATTCAGCATCTTCATCAGTATAAAATTCAATTTTTTCTCCTTCAGTATAATTTATTACAACCGGAGGTGTTGAATCAATCTGTAAATCAAATTGTGATATTCTGCTATCTTGATCATTTGTTTCATCTTCGCATTTAACATAAATAGTATAATTTCCTCCCATTAATTCAAATGTTTGTTTATGTTTGGCACTAAATGTAGAAAAGAATTGATAATATTCACCATTTTGTGTAAAACTATATTCGCATGTTCCCTTGCCATTTTCTACCCCGCCAATTGTTTGAACTTCTAAATTAACCTGTGAAGGAGCAAAACCATTTTTAATTATACCCTGAGGAGAAATAGAAGAAATATTAAACTTTTTTTCAGCAACATTTAAAGTATAAATATAATCTTCTGTATTAGCATTTCTTGAAGTATTTGATTCATTTAACCAAGGCTGGTCTTTGCATTTTAGATAAAATTTATTTGCACCAGGTTTTAAATTACTAAATGTCGCCTGACATGGCCAGCCATATAAACCAGAACCATCTAATTGAGTATTGCATTGCATCGAGTTATTCATTTGTTCATATGCTTTTTTCGGGATGGTATCATATTTACAATCTGCAGGTTCATTAACATAAGCAGTAATTTGTGCTTGTGTAGAATTAAATTTAATGTTGCCTCCATTTTTTGGATCCATCTGTTTAATGTATGGAGCAGTTAAATCAGGTCCGTCATTAATGCAAAGATTAACAATATATTCTCTAACATTTTTATTACCATATACATCTTGGCAACGAACATTCATTGAATATGAATTTGATTCCAAGAATGTTTCAGTCATCTCTTCATAATCTTTTGTTTTTTCAAAACTATACTTACATTGAGCAAGTTCATCAGTTCCTAAAGAAAAATCAAACATTGTAAATTCAGGAATGCATTTTTGATTATCTGTTCGTATCTTTACTCCATCATTTGTTTTCTCAAAGAATTTATATCCTTCTGATGTATTTAATGGAAATATAATCGGGGGTTTACCATCATCATCACTTCCAATGCAAATCGGGTTTTTAGTATCATTTTCCATAAGTTGACAAGCTTGTCCAAGTGAACTGCATCTATATGCCGAACATGGTTTTAATGGGTCTTCATTGCATTTTTCACAATTTTCTCCTCCTGTAGGTGCAGACCATTGCTGGCATTTGAAAGTAACTTTTTCAGTTTTATATCTAGGTCCAAAAAGTGCAGCAATTATCATAATAATTATTGCTATAACAATAACATAAATGTTGAAAGTAGAAATTGATGCTTGTACTAAAGCATAACCTATTGCAGCTCCTGCAACCCCTCCGGAAATTGCCATAATCATTGCAGTTTCTTTAGTAGCTCCAATTGATTTAGCCCAATAAGAACCAATTATTGAACCAATTGCAAAACCTGCTGCTGCTGCTCCAAAAGAAGCAAATACTGGTGTAACTCCAACTCCTGCACTAGCTCCCTCTGCAGCAAAAAAACCATATCCTGAAGCATAAAGTATCTCTCCCCCATATAAATATTGTGCCCCTCCCACTAATGTCCCAAGACCCCCAGCAATAGTTCCAAGCATATCAAGACCACTTAAATCATCCCCTTTAACATTGCTTTTTCTGTCTGTTCCATTAGATTCTCCTCCCATTGGTCCTCGATTCTTTTTTGGTTCAGCAAATTGACCTTTTACAGGTTCAGCAAAACCGATATAATCTCTCCAAGAAATCTTTTCAGTATTTTTAACAATAATATTATCGCTCCCGTCTCCTACAAAATTAATATAAGAACCGCAGTCTCCAAGGGAAATACAAACATCATTTAATTGTTGAGTAAATAATTTAGTTTTGCATTCACAATTTTTTTCACAAGTATAATCACTTTTAAACCAACCTTTCTTTAATAAAACTGTGCAATTTTGTGAACCGATATCACATAATCTCTCTTGAGTTTTACCCTTTTCAGTTTCTACTAAATCAAATCCTTTAGGATATCTCGAAGTACAGATATCATAAGTAAAGTCTTTACTCACTTTAACTTCTTTAATCATGCAATCTTTATTCTCTAAACACTTTGCATCCCGTTCTTCTTCTGTTTCTAAAGAATTATACTCTAAAATACATGCAAGTGCTTCATTCACAACACATGCTGCATATGAAAACGATTCGCCTTCTTCATTTTTTGCCTGAACACAAATTTCTCCTCTATAATCTGCACAAGGTTCTACTTTTATCTCTCCATCAATGCACATTCTTTTCCAGTGTCTGCTTCCAACAGTATCTTTTCCGTCTCCAATATAAGAATCATATATGCACCAGCTCTCTCCGTTTTTTCTTTTAGTTCCATCTTCATCAATGCAATCCATATCTTTGCAGATAAAATTTCCATCTTTTACCTTAGGGTTTTTACTCTCTTGACAAATACTTCCTAAAAAATAATTGCAATTCCCACAATCCTTTGAATTTGCATTTGATACATCTGGATTGCAACTTTTTTCTTTACTCATCATCATCCCTCCATTCCATGAAGCATCCCTGTCTGAAGAATAAATGTTTTCTTTATTACCGCAAGAATCAAACCAGAAAATTTCATCACTTGAATCAACACAATTAATTGTTGTTTGTCTTTTGCATCCGGTATTTAAATCAGGGTGTGAACATAAATAACCCCCGGCAAATGTTCCCCCCATTTCGTAGCATTCGCTTTCTGTAACAATCCTGCAAGTTTCATCATCAGTAAAATTTGTGCTTGTTCTATTATTTGTTGAATTAGAGATTATTGCTCCTGTAATAGATGAATTAGTTTTATTAGTGAAAGCTGTTCACATCTGGTTTCAGTAACAAATGAAGCTTCTTCCCCTAACATACAGCATCCTTTTTGGCATTCTTGAATCAAGCAATTTTCATCTTCACTCCAAGTACCATTATCCCTTTTACAAATTGATTTAGGAGTTTTTGTACTGCAAAGCCCTTCAATTTCATCAACACAGCAACCAAGTTGGCAATCTGAAAATTCTTCACATTTAGAAGGAATCATCTCAACAGCACAGCTTTCAGTATCAACACTTGCAAGTTCTTGGCATTTTGCACCTATAATTGTTTCAGGGCAACAACTCCAGCCAATTGCAGAAACTGTTCCAATTTGTTTTATAATTAAAAAATCAATTAAAAATTTTGAAATTAAATCCGATAAATCTTTGTCATTTTTATCACTAATTATATTCTCTGTTATTTGGTCTGCTTGATGTAAAAAATAACTTTCTGCAAAAGTCATATTTAATATTAAAATTATTTGAAAAAATACAATTAACATTAAATTAATTTTTTGATTATGTTTTACCATCTCTTTATATTCCCGGAGGAATTGCACACCCCCTTATTGCAAACCTGAATTTTTCTTGGCTGTCTCTGTCTTCTACAGTATAAAATGTATAAAAATCTCCTGTTTTGAATTTATCAATATTAAAATTTTTATAAAATAACATATAACCAAGATTTTCAAAATGACAGAATCTTGCTTCTTGGCTGAGTATTTCTTGAGCAACAATTATTAAATTATAGAACTTGCTTTTAACTATAATTTCAAAATCTTTTTCCTTTTTAGTTTCATCTGTTCTGGTAGTTGTAATCTCTCCATAAATCTCTAAAATAACTTTATCAGGTTGTAATTTAATTTCAAAACCCTTGTATAATGCACTTGTTTCAAATCCTTTTTTATTTAAACTTATAACCAAATCATCAAAACATTGTTTAACATCTTGACTAATATTTTTTTCAATTTCCTCTCTAACATGATTAACCAGCATTGGTTCCTGATTAATGCATGGCGTGTAAAAATTTTGATTATAACATAATATTGAAATATTTTTCTTTCCAAGTCCATCTTCTAAATCATATGTTTTCTTTAAAGTTGGATTAATTGATCCGCCTTGTATTGCAATTAAATTAACTGTTTCTGTAATTCGTTCTTCAATGCATGTCTGTAAAAATTCTTTTTTATCTACCTCTA
>Ga0066335_112_pt1 | contig 21020 bp, 19 predicted proteins | sample RifGroA2_FD_59251 | JGI IMG/M metagenome (GOLD analysis project Ga0066335, IMG submission 59251) | Archaeon GW2011_AR13 | reverse complement strand
CTTAAACCAGGATTATTTTTAAAACCATATCCGATTATTTCATCAACAGCATATTTAGCATAATCAAATGATTTTTTCATTAAAATATATTTAATAAAATTAAATTTATAAAACTATCTTTTATAAAAAATTTAAATAGATTCAGCTAAAATCTTCGCACATAATTGAAGAGTAATTTTATTAATATCTTTTTTAGGATTAATCCCGACTAAATCTAAAGCAAACAAATTTTTCATTTTATTAATCCTTTGAATTAGATAAATAAATTCCCTGCTACTAAAACCACCAACTTCCGGGAAAAAAGTTCCTGGAGCATAAGCAGGATCAATTGCATTAAGATTAATTGAAACATAAACTATTTTTCCGCTTGTAAATTCCATTATTGAATCACAAATATCTTCTATATTATTAATAAAAGAATTCATCCCAATAAACTTAATATTATTTTTTTTCAAAAATTCAAGTTCTTCAAAATCAAGATTTCTAACACCGACTAAAAGAATATTTCTTTTTGGAAAACCGTCTTCAATTAATTTTTTCAGCCACGTATGATTAAAAGAATTTTTGCATTCAGCATGTGAATTAAAAATTACTAAACAGGGTTTATTCCCGGAATTTTGAACAAAATCAAAAAAAATTCTGGTTAAAGAATAATTAATAGAATTTTCTTCATTAATAAAAAAAGTTTTTGAATTTTTCTTGAAAATTTCAAAAATAAAATTATAAAGAGTTTCATTTAATTCATTAAAATTCTTTTCCAAAATAAAACTCTCAATGTCTAAGTTATTAAAATCAATTAATTTTCCATCTTCGTTTAACTTGATATTTTTTAAAAAATCAAAAATAATATTAAAGGTATTGTCATTTTTTTTAGAAAAATTTACAATTTTCATATTAAAACATAATTAGATTTTTGGGACTAATGCAAAAAAACTATAATTATCAATAACACTTTTTGCAAGTTCTTTAACATCCTTTAACTTAACAGAATTTATATGATTTTCATAATCATAAAATGAAAATGCATCTCCATGAATTTCACTAACTAAAAGATTAACCATTTGATCTTGTGAATCTTCCATAGAAATTTGATAATTACCAATTAATTGATTTTTAACCTGATTTAATTCATCTTCAGTCAATTTATTGCTCACTTTTTTAAATTCATCTAAAATCAAGTTTTTTATTTTTTCAACATTCTCTTTATTTGTCCCAACATAAATAAAACTATAAGCAAAATCTTTGCTAATGTCAGCTTCGCCTTTTACTGCATAAGCCAGATTCCTTTTAGCCCTTATTTCCTGAAATAATCTTGAAGACATTCCCCCAGCCATTAAAGTAGTCAAAACTTGTGCCGCATAATTTTTTTCATCATCAACCAAAGGAGAATGATATGCAAAAACTAAATTTGCCTGGTCAATGCCTTCTCTTTCTTCAATTTTAAAATCTTTTTTTAACTGAATATCAATTTTGGGGATAATACCCTTTTCTTTACTAAAATTTTTTTCTGCAAATTTAATAATCTCATCAAAATCCGCATCACCAACAACAGCCAAAACTAAATTATTAGGTTGATATATTTCATTAAATTTTTTAACGATTTTTTTTCGATTAATAGAATTCATAGTTTCATATTCACGTTCTTTTTCTAATTCGACTTCATCAAATAAAGGATTTTTAATCATATCGCTTAAAACATCTAAAGCAATTTTCAAATGACGACTTGGCATCTTACAAAAATAAGCAGTAACCTCTTCACCGGTAAAACCATTTAATTCTCCGCCATTTTTTTCAATTTCTTCTGAAATTTTTTTCAAGTCTCTAGTAGGAGTTCCCTTGTATAACAGATGCTCGATGAAATGTGCAATTCCTTTTTCTTCAACAGATTCATTAATCCCACCAAATTTAACAGCAATCGCCACACTAACAACTGGAAGATTCCTTTTTTCAAAAAGAATAACCATGCCATTATCTAACACCTTTTTATAAAAATTTTCTTTCATATTTTATTAATTTCTAAACAAAAATTTTGTAAATTTAAAAAAAAATTAGAATATATAAATATATAGCTAAAAAATCAAAATAAAATAAAATATGCTAAAGCACCACATGCAATAATAACCAAAATAATCATCCAAATCCACCATTTTTTCCAAACAGGAGACATACCCTCAACAGGCATCTCAGAAGCAGGCTGTTTTGGTATAGGATTAATCTTTGAATTCATTAACGAATTATTTTGCATATTTTGTTTTTGTCCCATTATTTTCACCTCTTTTAATTAATAAGTAAAATAAATTAAGAATTATAAATATTTACTTTTTGCAAAACAATGAAGTTGGAGAATAATTTCGTGGTAGAAACAATAAAAAAAGCGTATTAATAATAAGATTTTAACAAAGTAAACTAATTGAATTAACGTTGATTTAGTTTACTTTTGTCAAGAAACTTGCAAATGGGGTTTCTTGAGCACACACAAGAATTCATTCTCCTAAAAATTCTTGGTGTTAGAGGATTATTTTATAATTCTCTATAGCTAAAAGGCAAATTATTACCTTTGTAATAATTTGGGGGATGAGGGAACACAAGATAATGGGGGAATCGTTAAAATCTTTGACACACTTTTTTCATCAAAAAAGTTTCATTTGAAATTATGAAAATGGGTGAGATAAAAATTAAAATTAAAAATTCAGAAGATTAATTAATTTAAAAACTACTTTTTGCAAAAAATTACATAACGCTCGCTTCCAATCTCTTTGTCATCTAAAATTTTAAAATTATCTTTAATAAAATTAATTATCCAATTTCTTTTAACATTAAATTTCTTTTTTGCAATCAAACTTTTTGTCGCAAAACTAACAACAACCTTATCAGCCAAATAAACAATTTCGTTTAATAATTCTTTTGAATAATCTCTTTTTAACATTTCCAAAGAATCCAGTGTTTTAAACAAAAAAATAATTTTCTCCCCTTTTTCTTTTTTAATAATTTCAACAATTTTTTCTTTTTCAAATAAACTTTCATGAATAACTTTTGCAGGATAATTATTTTTAGCAAAATAATGATTTTGCAAATCAACTAATTGACCAACAGCTTCAACACCAACATATTTTATCTTTGGATTTATCTTTTTAAATAAATCATAGATAAATGCTTTCTTAAAAACCATTCTGGACTTTTCTCTTTAACATTTAACAATTTGTCTGAAACAAAAGCAGTATACATTTTCCTTAATAAATCCCGAGTTAACTTAATCTTTTCTTCTTCAACATATTGATCTTTATCAAAACTTTCAAAAACTAATTCCACATCTTTAATGGGTAAATAAGAAAATTCTTTTTTTTGCATAATTTTTTCAATAATTTCAGATTTCATTTTTTACTAATCCAGGAACAATCCTTAATATAAAATCTTAACTTTTCAGGTAAATCTTCATGCACCCCTATTCTAAAACTTTCAACAATCTCAAATTTATTTTTGGAATCCTCAACCCAAATTAATTCAGAATCTAAAATATTTAATTTATGAAACTCTTTTTTAATATTCAATGCTTTTGTAAGTAAACCAGGACCTTTTGTATTTACATTAAAATTTTCAGGTTCAAGAGCCCTCAATAAAACAGCAGCAGCCTCACCTTTTTTACCTGTAACAAAATTAATTAACCAGCTATTATGAACACCATAAACTAAAATTGTCCCTGCATCCATCTCCATTGTATCTTTCAAATCACCATTTTGCCTTGCTCTTGAAGCAGGATCATTTTTATCATAATAAGCTTCAGTCTCCACAATCTTCGCCCGTAATTCCTTGCCATCAATAACTCTAACTAAAATTTTCCCCAATAAATTTTTAGCAACAATTGCAGGGTCTTGATTAAAAAAACTTTTTTTAAGTTTCATTAAATTTTTAAGTAAAGTTGCTTTAAAAGATTTAACATCAAATTAAAATGATACAAAAAATAAACATCTATAATACCCTTCAGTGTTTTGAGGGGGTTCAAAAGGAATCAGGGAATTTATTCCATGTGGCATTACAGAAGGCTCCGAAAGTTTACACTTGCATTAATTCCGAAGGTAAAATTAAAAAAAGCAAGTATGGGCTTGAGTTAAAAGATATCACCCTTCAATGTTTCGAGGAGGTTCAAAAACTTCAAAAGTATCGTCTTTTGAATGTCCCAGAGAATTTAACCCAAAATTCTCTGAAGGAACCAAGGGGGTTGCCCATTTTTTGGGGTATCACCCGAAGGCTCAAAAAAGATACCCCCCTTCAGAGTTTTGAGGAAGGGATCCTAAGGGAAACCAGGGGGTTGCCCTAGATGCCAATCAATGTAAACGACCCGGAATATGTAAAAGCAGAAAAAGATTATTTTGAAGCAGGCACTCTCGAAGAAAGACTCATTGCTTTAAGAAAAATGATTTCACACGCCCCAAAACATAAAGGGGGTGAAAATCTAAGACAGCAATTAACAACACGAAGAAAAAAATTAGAAGAACAAATTAATAAAGTAAAAAAAGCGGGAAAATCATCCAAAATAGGAATACGAAAAGGAGATATGCAGGCAATAATAATCGGCTTTACAAATGTTGGAAAATCAAGCTTGCTTTCAATTCTCACAAATACAAAACCATTAATCGCAAACTATCCATTTACAACAAAAGAATCAATAATTGGAATGATGGACTATCTTGAAATGCAAATCCAATTAGTGGAAAATCCTGCACTTGAATCAGAATATTATGATAAAAGTTTAGTTAATACCACAGACACAATTTTAATTTTAGTGGATAACATCGAACAAATTAAACAAATACAGGAAAAACTAGGAAAATCCAATGCAAAACAAATAATTATTTTTAATAAAATAGATAAATTAAATGAACAGGAACAAAGAAAAATTTCAGCAACACTTCAATCAAAAAAATATAACTTTATTTTAATTTCAACAAAAACAAAACAAAATATTGAAGAATTAAAAGAAAAAATATTTAAAAGTTTTGACAGCATAAGAATTTTTACAAAAGAACCAGGAAAAGAAAAATCACCTAAACCGGTAATCATTAAACCAAATTCTACTGTTGGAGATATTGCAGAAAAAATCTTAAAAGGATTTTCAAAAAAGATAAAACAAACAAAAATTTGGGGACCCTCAAGCAAATTTGCAGGACAAAGTGTAGGATTAAAACATAAACTTAAAGATTTAGATGTTGTAGAATTCAGAACAAATTAAATAATTTCTAAAAAAAGGATAATAAATTAAAAATTTTATCCAAAAATTAAAATATGTATAAAAAATTATCAATAAAGATTATTAATATCCTTTCATCAAATATATCAGAGGCGATAAAATGAAAACATTAAAAAATTTATTAACAGTTGCATTAATTGCATCAACGGTTTCTTTAATCCAAACAATTGTACCTGAAAATTCATATTCAAAAGGAATAACAATGACTAGCGGAATTTCAAGAACACAGCAAGATCCTAATTGGAAAAACAATGCACCAAATTATACAGAGGAACAAAGAAGAGAAAAAATAGAATATTATATGGGGAAACTTCCAAATGGAGGTCAGATTAATAGAGGATTAAAAGGATTAGAATGGACATCACAACAACAACGAAATAATGGTTATGTAACAGGAACAGGAAGCACAACAGAACAAAAGAATAGAGAACCAAAAAGCAGATTTTGGAATAAAAAATAATTTTTATTTTTTTGTTAATTTTTCAATAACTTTACGCCCATTATCAGTAATTAAAATTAACCGATAATTTTGAGGATTAATTCTTTTTCTTTCAATCTTCATAACATCCTGCATACTAATTAAATTCATTAATTCTAAAAAATCACAATTTCTTTTTACTGATTTAAAATTTGAAGCACCAATCTTTTTTTTCAACCCATTCAAAGAAACCCCTTGCCGTTCTTTAAAAAGACACTTCAAAATTTTAATCTTCATCTTATCACTTTCCAAAATATCCATAATAAACTCAAATATCAAAACTTAATAAATATTACCATATGAATATAACTTATATTCAATTAATTACTTAATTAATCTAAACAAATATTAGAGATTTAAATATCAAAAAAGTTTAATTAAAAAATGAACACATCACAATTAGAAAAAGCAGTAAAAGAAGCAGTAAAAACTGGAAACTGGATGATTAGTTTTGACAACGGAGAAAATTCACAAAGAAAAGATGGATTTAAATGGAACCCTATTGGAAAATGGAATATTGACCCGGACTGGTATCCTTCAGGTTGTGAATATATAAAAGATACAAGATATATTTATGAAAAAGGTTTAACCAAATTTGCAGGAACTCTTTATGGACAAGGACCAATAGCAGGAGGATATAGAACAAATGGATCTCGACTTTTATTTTGTCAAACAAAAGGACCGCAAATATCAATTGGAGGAGATGAAGGAAATGAACTCGTAAAAGTTAAAGAAGCTCGAATCCTTTTAGTTAATGAAATTCCTTCTGGATTAGAAACAAGATTTCTTAATTTAAGAAACCATGAAGGCATAAAAAAAATTGAAAATTTACGTACAAGACAAATTAATTTATATGGTTGTACAAATTTGACAGATGTTTCGGGATTAAAAGCACAGGAATATGCTTATTTAGGCAAAACCACAAGTTTGAAAAGTTTAAAAGACCTTTATACACTTAATTTTATCGACTTGAAAGGCTCCTCTTTAGAATCAATAGAAGACATAACTTGCCCGGAAATTGAATTAAATGATTGCATAAATCTAAAAAAGGTAAAAAATCTTAGAAATATACAAAAAATTGATTTCACAAATTGTACAAGTCTAACTGAAATTGATAATCTTCTTTTAGGGAGAACAAATGCATTCGAACTCCCTAAATATTGGATTGCATTTACTAACTGTAAAAATCTTATCTCTGCAGAAAATCTAGAAGCAGATATAATCACATTCAAAGGTTGCGAAAATCTAAGTTATGTGGATAATATAGTAGGGCACAGAAACATTGATTTTTCAGACTGCCCAGAAATAAAAACCCAAAAAATGAATTCAATAAATTTCAATGTTCATTCACGAAAAGCACTCTTTGACTATGAATATGGCAAAATGACATATGAAGAAGCAAGAGAATTATATGATATGAGAGATGAAGAAAAGAGAAAAAAATTTATAGAAAAAATATCCGATAGGAATAAATCTTTAATGGAGTATCTTGGGTATTAAAATAAAAAATTATCTCGTAACCTGAAAGCTTCTTACAGCTTCCAACAATTTCTTAGCTTTTTTATTCTCGTCAAAATGTTTTCTAACTGGTTCTAAAAGTTCGTTAATATATACTGCACAGGTCATTTTAACATCAAGAGGATGAACTTTTTTTTCAACAAAAACTTTTTCTAATTCATTATAAGAATTAAAAGATAAATTTCCTCCAAACTTTTCATCACGAGTAATAATTATCTTATCAAACTTTTCAAAAATAATATATTTGAAATATTCTAAAATAGGATTATCCTCGATTTGTCCTTCTGGACAATAAGCCTTCTTAAACTTTCTTTTTACTTCATCTTCTGAATCAGTCATAAAAATAGCAGTATCAGGTTTAGACTTGCTCATTTTAATTTCAATTTTTCTGTCTATAGAATTTAATGACCCATCAACCTTCGGTTCACTCAAACCCATAAGCATATGATGACTGATAATCACAGGAGGTTTAAATCCTAATTTTGGGAATAAATCTCTTGCAAGCATATTTACTTTTCTCTGATCCATTCCAAGTTGAGCAATATCAGCACCTAAATGATGAATATCAGCAGCCTGCATTAATGGATAAATAATTTGCGACGAAGGATTATTTGTATTCTCCTCACGCCCCATAATTTGACCACATCTAAGCACTCTATTAATAGTAGCATTCATAGACAACTTCAAAACTGTTTCCCAATATTCAGGATGCTCTTTAATAAAATCACTTGCCCAGATAAATTCAACATTTTCTAAATCCATACCACAAGCTTTCCAAACTTCAATGAAATATTCACCAACAATTTTAATCTTCTCTAAATCTCCACCCATCTTATTATTTAACAATCCAAACCAATCTGCAACCCAAAATTTAAATTTAATACCTGTAGAAGTTAATTTATTAACATTAATTGCCCGAAGTAAACCCTGTGCAATATGAATATTCCCTGAAGGTTCAAACCCATCATAAGCAATCGGATTTTTTTTATTCAGAAATAATTCTCTAAGTTCTTCTAGATTAATAACCTCTTCACCAACTTCATTAATTATTTTAATTTTCTCTTCAATATTCAAACTTTTTACCATTTTAAATTAAACAAAAAACAATTATTAAAGATTTCTATTAAATTTATTCTTCAGCTTGCACAGCCCCGAATAAAATATTCCCTGTGCAATTACCTGCTACACCTCGAGGAACATAAACTCTCCAATATGTTCCATTAATAGCATCATCATTAGAATCATTCTGTCGATAATTTAAATTAAATCTTTTTACAGTCGCACCAGCACTTAAATTAGTATAATTTGCTTCAAAATCTGAAAAAGTTAATGGCCCGGTAATTGATGTATTAAGCCTGAATTTTTCATAGCCTATGCTAATATTTTGGATATTACCTAAAGTACAATTCATAGAATAATTATCTCCCTGAGTAACTGCATAACCTGAAAGACTCAAGTTTAAGATTACATTTCCGGTATTACTTACATTAACAGTTTTTTCCCCTGAAACAGAAGTTGAATTTACAACGCTATAATCAATAGAAGAAGGAAGACCAATAGATAAAAGTTGGTTTATAGTAATACTATCATTTTGTAAATCACTAAAACCAACACTATCATTAACATATAATGAACAATTCCAATTTCCTGGATTTGCATAATAATAAATCTGGAAATTACATTGTGCTAAAGCGTGATAATCATCATCACTCACACCACCCCATGAACTAAAATTAGTATTAATAAGACAAGAGCCATTCGTATAATGTAAATTATTATCGTTACTTCCACCATAAGAAGAACCGGAAGTAATAAATAATTCAGCAGTTGCATTACCTAAAGTACTGTCATTATTATAATCCCTAATCAAACCCTCACATAAAACCGTTTTTGTTGAATTACCAACTAAAGTAACGCTTGAAGCACTATTGTCAATACTAACATTCAATAATTCCGGATAAACTTCTCCAACTTGTAATGAAGTAGTAACAGTAACATTATTCCCAACACCCCCGCTAATAAAAGAACTAAAAGAAGTTAGAATGAAAGATAATGCAATTAATTCTAAAAATAAAATTCCAATTAACTTTGCTTCAATATTCATTTTTTTATTTAAATTATTTAATTTCATTTTCTAATTTTAAGTACCTATTTCTACATAAACATAATATGCAGTAGCCCCTGAAAAACCAGGAGAACCATCCTCAGGAACAATCATCTGAAAATCATATTTTGAACCATCATATCCTGCCACATCTTCTTCTAAAATAGTAGCATAAACAGTATTTACTCCGTCACTTAAAGCCATTTCCTCGAAACTTGAATCTTGTGCTACATCATTTACATAAGTGTTTATTGTAGGACAAGTATTAGCAGGAATAGAAACAGCCCCAACCCAAAAAGTACTATGTGTTCCGGGAGCAGATGCATTGAAGGTCTTATTTAATTGATCATTTGAATTATTATGATTCATTGCAATTGCTTCAGTGCTAAGATACGTTGCATTTGAACAATTAACACTTGCCCAAGTAATTGCACCAGATTGCCTTGTCGCATAAACTCTACCAGTAATTGTCGTAATACTCCAATCATAAATAGTAGAACCAGCTGAATCATCTAAGGTAAAACTACCTGTAACATTACCAACAAATGCTTTCCATCGAGGATTTTGAATAGTCGCAGATAAATTGAAAGTAGAAACATATCCCCCAGAGATATTAAACATCTTTGCACTAACTGCATCCTTTGTCTCATTTGTAACACTAGTAATTGTATCAGGACCACCAGGGTTCGCTGCAAAAACTAAACCAAATGAAGTTAATGATAATAAAAAACCAATTAATATAAGAACAACTAAAAGAATCTCCTTCTCTTTTTTTAATCTATTTTCAATATTTTTTTGCATTTTTTTATACTCTTTCTTTTCTCATTCATCCTTTTCTTTTCCTCGTTTTAATAAAAATAAAAATAAAAAATAAAATAACCTTATTCTAGCTCTACATAAAAGTAGTACGGTCTAGTAGCAGTATCAGTTCCATGACCATCCTCTAAAACTAACATTTGGAAATCATGTGAAGCATCGTTAAAACCAAGCATATCTTCTTCTAAGATTGATGCAAAAATAGTTTCATTGCTTCCGCCTTTTAATAATACCTCTTCAAATTCAGTATCAACACCAGCACCAGTATCTCCGTAAAATTCTAAATTTGGAGTAAATGTTGTATTATTGTAACATTGTGTTCCAACCCAATTAACTGAATTATTAACTGAAGCATAGATTTCACCCTCTGGACTTGCTAGTGACCAATTGTACATTACATTATCACTTCCATCTGCTAATTGAATAGTACCTGTAATATTCCCAAAATAACCTTGCCAGCTCTGTGTTGTAGTAAAAGCAACAACAGTCATCTCAGTAACATTACCTGCAATTGCAGCATGACTTCCAGCAACATCAGCAGGAGCAGTAGCATTCGAAATGCTTGTAAGTGTACCACCTGATGGAACTACAGCATAAACAACAACCAAAGAGAGAACTAAAGCTAGAATTGGTAATAACAACAATCTATAAATCTTACTCATCTCTTTTTTAATATCCCTCCTTTCATTAAATACTATATATTTATATACGAATATATTCGCACAGATTTATAAACCTTCCGAAATGATTTGTTATCCTAAAAAGGTAAAAAAATAACCACAGCGAAGATGTTAAATAAGTTCAGCATAAAAAACTGCACTTTCAGAGTTAGTTGAATCATATTCTCGAAGCATAGCAGGAACACGAATTTCATAATCATAAACCCCATATGCCCCCACACCTCCCTGATTAATTTCAGTTACAAAAATTAAATCTTCTTTATCCACTTCATCAAACTCTAAATCTCCAATGTCATCTAAAGAATCCCATAAAATACCAGTAACAAAATTAGTATTATTTGTAGAGTTTGTTATAGGAATATAATTAACCACCTTGCCAAAGATACTCAGATTAATAGTGCTATCATTATTATAAAGAGAATCAACAGAATCTTCAAAATTACTCATATTTAAAAGAGAATCAATTTCAATAAAATCATCAGTAGAATTATCCAAATTTATTTTTTTCCCGATTGCAACTAAATCTAACCAAGATATATCACTTTCAAGGTCACTAATAAAAACTTCTCCTTGGCTAAAGTTAATTATATTCCAATTGAGAACAGGATCTTCAGAATTATCCATTAAACTGTAATTACTACTTGAATCAATCTCGCCATAAAAGAAATGCCAACTTCCAACAGTAATATTCAAGCTAACCTCATTATTGCTTTCATTCCATTCGTCATATGTACCATTAGTTGCAAATGGAGGATCAACTAAAACAAAAATTTCGCTTGTCCCGATATCAGCAATATAAGTAGTATTAACTTCAGTCAGATTATACATTGAAATATTAATCAATTTATCAGCCCCAATTTGAGACCCACCTAAATCAGGATCCCCATCATAAAACTTTACAACAACATTATTAATATCTGTACCACCAAGATTTTCTAGAGTCAAATTAATAAAAACAGATTCACCTTCTTTAGGATTTGTAACATTAAAACTAAATGTGCTTTGATTCAGGAAAAAATCAGGATAAGTAAAATTAAATCCATAAGTTAAACTATTATTAGAATTATTTAATGCATCCCAGCAAGTTACATTCCAATTGTGCCATCCCAGAGTTAATCCTGCAACACTCTCAGGATTTGAAATTCCACTTGTAACCCATTCATCATTTTTCTTAACAACACCATCAACAATTAAATCACATTGAAAAATATTATAAACAGAGTCATTTGCCGTCCATCTAAAAGTCACAGAACCACCGTCAAAATATTTACCGGAATCATTTAATGGAAGTTCTAATTCAATAGTCGGAGGAGAAATATCACGAGTGAAATGATAAAAGGTTGCATTAGCTAAATTTAAATCAGCATCAGAACATTCAACAGTCCAATTATGCTCTCCTTCACTTATCCCCCCAACAGGAGTAAAAGAATTTTCTTCATTTTTATTAATAGTATTATCTGTTTGATTTAATCCTTCATCAAGATATAATTTACACTGAGTAATTCCTACAGCATCATAAGGAATATATCTAAATGTAACTGTTGAATTTGTTGCAATCCAATTATCACTTGGAAGAGTTAAATTAACTATTGGAGGAGCAATAACACTAAAATTAATCAAAGAAGTTATATTATAATTTTTAGCCTGATCAATACATTCAATATACCATGTATAATTTCCATCATTTCTCAATAAATATTGAAGATTCGTTCCATTGACAAAAATATCATCTTCAAACTCATTAAAATCATCAACACTCACATTACAAGTAATATTTTCTGCCATGTTATCAATTAAAGTAAAATTCAATGTGATATTATTCGTAGTTATAACTTCATCCTGATAAGGAGAATTGATAATAATTGTCGGCTTTATTGTATCAATATAAAGATATTGAATATTATCTGTGCCAACTAAAGATTCAGAGTCGCTGACATTCACAGTCCAATTATAAAATCCATCAACTAAACCAAAAACAGTAAAATTATTTATCTCATTATTTATCAAGAGGGTAGAATTTGATTGATTCAGGATGCCATTCAAAATCAAACTTGAATTTACCATATCATCATTACCGTCACTAATATTATAGTAAAATACTAAACTAGTAGAATTTGCCCAATAATAATTTTCAGGACTGGTTAAATTAACAGTTGGAGGAAGATATAACGTAAAATTTCTTGTTTCACTTGAATTTAAATTTCCGGAATCATCAATACAAGTTACATTCCAATATTTTAAACCCCCTAAAGAAAATGTAAAAGGAACAATGGTATTGCTCCCATTAATCGCAGTTGTAAAATTTTGAACAACACCGTCAATAGTTAAATTACACCCAATATTCAAATCTAAATCATCAATAACAGTATAATTAAATGATACAGTTGAATCATAAACCATTGCCTCAGAAAGAGGATAATTTAAATTAATTATCGGCTTTGCTAAATCAACAGTAAAATTTCTATAACTAGTTTGATTTACAAGACCAATAGTATCATTACACATTATAGACCAATTATGATATCCGCTGCCTAAAGTTAAAGTAAAATTATTTTGTGCACCATTTAAAATCGCGGTAGAATTTGATTGATTATAGGCACCATTTAAGTATAAATTACAGGAACTTAAATTAGTATTATCGCTAGGAGTATAAAATAATTCAACATTTGTCGTATTAAAAAATGCATTATTTTGAGTATTCGAAATAACACTTGGAGATTTGGAAACATTAATTATTCTTGTTGCACTGTTGTTAATATTATTTGCCTGATCAATACAGGTAACATTCCAATATTTAACACCGTCGGTTAAAGAACTAATTAATCGATTAGTTAATGTTCCATTATTTGCATTAAAATTCAAATCTTTAACAATACCATTAATAGTCAAATTACAAACTAAAACAGAATCAAGATTATCAATAATTGTGAAATTGAAATTAATATCAGATATTAAAAACTGTGAAGCATTATCAGGCTTGCTTAAATTTAAAATTGGAAGAGTCGTATCAATATAAAAAGTTTTATTTGCAGGTTTAGTTGATAAACCTCCAGTGTCTGTACAGTTCACAGTCCAATTATATTGCCCGTCATCCCAAGAACTTAGAGTAAAATTATTAATTTGGCTATTAAGAATAACTGTTGAATTTGATTGATTATAAATTCCGTTAATATAAAGAGAACAATTAATCAAATCATTATTATCTGTTGCATTGTAATATAAAACAGGATTACTTATATTAAACCAAGTTGGATCAAAAAGTTCTAAAGAGACAGTAGGAGGATAATCAACAATCGTAAAGTTCCAGGTGGCACTGGTGTTCAAATTTTTTGCATTATCAATACAACTAACATTCCATAAATGATTTCCCATACCTAAACTCACTGTTTGATTTGTAAATGTCCCATTATTTGCATTAAAATTTAAATCTTTAACAATACTATCAACAGTTAAATTACACACCAATACTGAGTCCAAATTGTCATTTGCACTAAAATTAAAATTAATATTAGTGGTATAAATAACTTCATCATCCGAAGGATAAATTAGATTTAATTGCGGTAAAACAGTATCAACACTAAAATTCTTAGTTGTATCAGTGCCATTTAACCCTGCAGAATCATAACAAACAACAGTCCAATTATAATTATTGTTTCCCAAGGTTAAAGTAAAATTATTAGTCGAACCATTAATAATTGGTGTTGAATTTGTTTGATTAAAAAGACCATTTAGGTATAATGAACAATTATCAAATTGACCATTATCATCACTTGCAAGATATTCTAATAAAACATTGCTAGTATTAAACCAATAATTATCAGCAGTAACTAAAGACACGCTTGGAGCCTGATTTGCACCGGTAATTGTGACCTTTTTTGTGGTTGTACCATTAAAACTAGAATAACTTGAAATTCCCACACAACGAATATTATTTATCGATTCTATATTTCCTCTAATAGTAAAATTAGTAGAAGAGATATTTGTAGTTGTGTTACCTAAATTATGAGGATTTGTTTCACTGCCGGATAAGATTAAATTTCCTGATGCACCAATATTAGTCCAACCAGTTGCAGAAGTGTTATATTGAACATAAACATTAGTATCCAAACATTTACCGGCATCACAACTTGCATTACAGGTAACATTTAAATCCTGTGCAGTTAAAATATTTTGATCAGTTGTTGGAGCAACCAATTCTGTATTCAAATTTCCTAAAGAAATAAAATCCGGAAATTCCACATAAGAAAGTCTAAGGTTATCCCAGTAATGGGTAACAGTAACAGCACCAGTATCAGTATTTCTAACATTTAAAACTAATTTTATTCTATCTGTGCTGGATAAATATAAACCATCAGGATTGTTACAACTCCCTGTCCAGGTTCCTGTTCCTGATGTAATCCTTGTCCCTCCTGTAGAATCATCACCATGCTGGCAAATTAAAAAATCCCCTGAAGTATTAGTTACATAAACTTTCCAGGTTAAATATGCTTTATTATTTGCACTTGCACTTGCAACAGCACTAAATGAAATAGTTCCAGAAGGAATAAATGCTCCATTATTCACCATAAATGGACTAACAGCCTCAACAAGAGAATATAGTCCTCCGGCAGGAACAGAATAAGCAACATTATTTTCAACTGCATCCCGATTATTATTTAGATAGATATTTGCAGTAGAACTAAAATTAGAAGTATAAGTTTCATACCAACGAGCTTGATATGTTTGAGGAGAAAAGGAGATATTAATATTTCTTGTTTCGCTTGCATTTTCATTGCCTGCTTCATCAAAACAATGTATACTCCAATTATGCAATCCATCAGAAACAGGATAACTGATTGTTTGATTTATTCCTTTACTAATCGTCGTATCAGTTAAAACATTAGCATCATCAATGAACAAAGAACAATTATCAACATCATTTGCATCACTAACATTAAAAATAAAATCAACACCAAAAGTAGAATTTGAAAAAGAGTCATTTGCAGGAAAAACTTGTGTTACAAAAGGAAGAGTAGAATCAAGAATAAAAGTTCTATTCACAAAATCAAATACACAACCATTAGCATCATCACAACATTGAATATTCCATAAGTATGAGCCTTCTCCTGAATAAGTATTTATAAAATCATTAATTGAACCATTTGTAATTATAGTTGAATTTGATTTATTGAATAAAAAACTTCCGGAAGAATTATCCCATAAACTGCAATTCAAAAAATTACCAGAAGTTAAAGGAGTATAACCAAAGGTTACAGAAAAATTATTCAAAACCTGCATATTAGAAGGGGAATTTAAATTTAAACTTAATGCACCTGCAACTTGATAAGATATATTAAGATAAACATAATCAATATTCAATTTTATAAATGCCCCGGCAGTAGGAACTTTTATCGCAGTCATATTTAATTTAAGATTTTCTAATTGTACTTCACTTAAACTGCTCAAATCATAACTTACAGTTGATTCAGAAGTTTGCCCTGTACAATCAGAGTTTAAAAAAGTCCAGGTTCCGCCATTTGCAGAATATGAAATTTCGCAGGAACTCATCCCGGATTCAACATAATATTCAATATATAAATCTGCATCAAGAATTGTTGCACCAGCCGGAATCAATGAAGTATTTGTTAAATCAATCACACCTTTAGCTAAATTACCGGATTTTGTGTCTAATCCTCCCCCCAGATAAACATTATTACTTGAAGTTACATCACTGCAGGCACAAGAACCGCTAGCACCATTATCCAAACAAACATCAATTGCTGTGCAAACACCAAGGATAGTTGGATCAATAACATAATCAAATTCTACTTCACCAATTACTTTTAAATCAAAAGTATTTTGCTCTTCGGATAAAAAATTCAAAAATATTTGATATTTTTTATATTCATTAATTTCTCCAAAATCTGCAATTTTAACATTTGATTCCTTTTCATAAACTTCGATACGACCATTTCCTTTAGCATAAATAGTAATATCATTTTGATTCGTTAAGTTCTTTTCAAAAGTTACTCTTAAAAATTCTTGATTAGAAATTAAAACAAAATTTTCATCAATATCTTTAATCAAATCATAAACCTCTTCAATAAAATTTCGCTGTGAATCTAAATGTTCAGCTTTAGTCACTAAAATAATTTCAAAAGTTTGAGTCGATAAATGAGGGGCAATCCATTCAACATAGTCTAAAAATCCATCATTATCAGAATCATAAGCTTCAAAATCAAGATATTTTTCACCACCTTTCCAATAAATTTTAATTAAATCTTTTTCATCCGGAGTAAATATTTCATTAATGTTAGTATAAGCTAAAACATTTTCATAATGAATATCAGAAGATACAATAACTTCTTTTTCCGTAAATGAAATATCTTTTTCGATTTTTTGAGGAGTAGGAGTATTATATTTAATTTCTATTTCTCCGTCAATATCTGTTAAGATAATTTCTTTTTCATTTTCTTTTCCGGATAAAGAATTCAGAATATTGCTAAAGATTAAATTATTTTCTACAAATTCAATAGATTGATTATTCTCTAAAACAACAATCTCTTCACTTAATTCTGGAATTTTTATTCTAATTTTTTTTGCATTAGACATATCAATTTCTTTCGTCCATAAAACAGGCTTGCCTATAACAATACCAGGATAATTTTCAGACAATTTCTTTGATTCTTCAATAATACCTAGATTACTTAAAGAAAAATTGTCTTTATTCAAAGTATTTGAGTTTATCTCAGAGACTTCTGGTTTTTCTAAAACTTCAAAATTAAAAGTTTCAGAAATATTTTCAGTTTTAAGAATAACTTCATAAAAACCAGCTTCTTTTAATTTAAAAGTAAACATATCATTATAACCTTCTTTAATTAAAATTTGATTAGGAGTAATAATTTTCAAAGTATAATTCCCATAAGATCTTAAATCAAATTTAACATCTTCCCCCACAAAATAACTTTTTTCAAACGAAAATAAAGACGACAAAAAAGGTAAAAATAACAATAATAAAGTTAAAACTAAAATTAAAAAACTTAAACAAATCTTGCCCCTTTTTCCTAAAACTAATTGAAACATTTTAACCCTTTTTTAAGGCAATTTTTATCAAAAAATTACCCCTTATATTAACAATAATTAATATAAACAAAACTTTAAATAGGTTTTTGAAGAAAAGTTTAACATTTTCGATAAAATCCCGCAAAAAGTTTAAATATCAAACTAATAATTCATTTTATAACAAGATGAGAATAAAATGGTTACAGCAATTTATGATAAAATATTTTCTTTTATGAACATTAATTTAAATAATAAAGTATTTTGGATAGCTTTTATTACAATTTTAGTAATTTATTTTGTATTAATCCTAAAGACATTTCTAAAAAATAACAGAGACATACAACAAAAAGCAAAACAACAAAGGAAAATTGAATTAAAAAAAATTAAAAAACAAAAAAAAGAATTACAAAAATTCAGAAAAATAATTGAAGGGTTATAATTTTATCTCACTAAAAAAGTTTTTAATTTTAATAAAGAATTTAAACAAAAAAGATTCTTTTAAATCAATCTCTTCAAAAATAGATAAACCGGTTACTTTATTTGAAAGATCTTCAGAGATTGAATTATTTGTCACACCGGCAATTGCAAACCCTTCTTTAAATTCAATAAATCCTCTATAATAAAGATTATTATCATCTTCAGAATACAAAGAAAGATTTGCTAAAGAAAATCCATTATCCAAGGTATATAAATTAATTTTTTCAAAATTATTTTTTAATAAAAAATCTTTGCTAATCTTAAATTCAACACCGACTTTTTCAAAATTATCTTGAATTAAAGAAGAATCATAAGAATAAATTTGTATTAAACCATCAATTAGATTTTCCTTAAAGTAACTATCAAGATTAAAATTTTCAACAATCATTTCAGTTTTAGGATAAATAACTAATCTTTTAACAAAAGAATCATTCAAATCAATCACTAAAGGATGCGAAGGAGAAATTTGATTTTTCGAAGATTCATTTTTTTTAGCTGGAGGTCTACCCCATCCACTACTCCCTTCAGAAGAATCAGAAGAAAATGAAAATTTAGGTAAAGAAACAGGGACAACTTTATACACTAAAATATTTTCTTCATTCAAAATTTCATATTCTAAATTTGTCCCAAATAAAAATTCCTGTTGAAAAATCCCAACATCAGGAGATTTCACAATATAATCAAAAGTAAAGTTTTTTCCCGAGAGATTCCATTCAATAAGATTATAATTTGAGTCAAAATCTTTAATAATACCAAAACCAGCATCCATAATACTCCATTCAATCGGAACATATTCTTTTAATAAAACACCATCAACATCATTTGAAAGATTTAATGCAAGAGACATTGTTACATTTTGTGCACCACGAATCTTTTTTTTGCATTCGCCACAATCAAAACTCCTTTCAAAATCAAAATCTTCAATTAAAGCTACATTAATAACTTCTTGAAAACTTTCATTATTAATCTTCTTTGCAAAAACATTAATTTTATTTTCACCAAAACTTAAATTCAAACTATCATTAAAAAAAGTACAATTATCACAATTAAACAATAAAGAATTTTCATCTCTTATCTCAATTAAATTATATGGCTCACTAAAACTTAAATTTAAAGAAAGATTATTTTCTTTTGAAATAATTACACGACTAACAGGGTCATTAACTTTAATTGCTTTTTTCAATTTTAAATTTGGAAAAATATCATAAGCCCTCCCGGTAGTTATAACATTAACTTCATCAGCAAAATAACCCGTATTAAAATCATATACTCTTGCAAAAACTTTTTTCCCAACTTTCCAGGTATTTTGAGGATAAATTGAATCAGCATCGCAACAATACTTATTTTCCTTAGGACTAACTTGGCAATTTAAAAAATTCGAACTATAATTTTCATAAAATAATCTTGTATTAAACCATGCACCAGACATTCCATCATCAGAATTTTCAACAATCCCGCAAACAAAATTAGCATTAATATTAAAACTAAATAAAATTAAAATTCCAAAAAATAAAATAAAATTTCTCATATAAAAATAAACAAAAAATCATTAATAAACTTAATTATACATTTATATAAAATTGCGAAGAATCAAATCAACTTTTCAATTTCTTTTTTAACTTGAGTAAGAATATTAACATTCACTAACCCAATTTTCTTCTTAACTAACTTTTTTTCTAAAGTAAACAATTTATCAACTTTAATTCTGCTTTTAAGAGGAATTTTACCATTCAGTAGACAATCATTAGGTCTTTGCTTAATTGAATTTAAATTACTAAAAGGAAAAGGAACAATTAAAATCTCACCCTGCTTAAACTGTGTCCCAAATATCATCTTCTTTATTATTCCACAATTTATTTGCAACAGATTCAGAATTCTTTAATAAATCTTCAAAATTACCTTTATTAATTTTCTTAATTAAGACAGAATCTTTTCCACCAATCATAAAAACATCATCTCCACTGCTAATCCCAATAGAATTTCTAATCTCTATAGGAATTGAAATTTGCCCTTTACTTGTTATTTTAACTATTTTTGTTTCCATATACAAAGTAAGATATTCCTTACTTAAAAATCTTTTTATGAATAAAATTTCTCATATAAAAATTAGATATTTTTACCATTTTAAACCTGACTCCAAACACCACTTGCAGTTACTGAAACTTCATAACCGCTTTCAACATTTAAATTAAAATTTTCTCCAAGATATTGAGCCCAAGGAAAAGGAGATGGAATTAACCCGGAAGATTTTTGAGAACTCGAATTCCATCTGGTCAATGCATCGGCATTACTAATATTTTGAATTAAACCCTGAGCATTTGTTAAACTAGTATTCGCAGACATAGAAATCCAATTTTTTCCAAAAGAAGTTGAATTCTTTACTAAGTTAATATTTGTAGAACTATAAACAATCCCAACACCACTCCAATTAATTGAACTTGGAGCAGAATCATTAACATTAACTTCATATCCTCTTCCTTGTTGATTAACAAAACTAAAATTGCAATTTGTATCCGTACATTCATAACTATCTGGACATGAAAACTTATTGCAAGTAACTCTTTTCTGTATTGTCTCATTCCACATTGTAAAAGCTGTAGCATTTCTTATCTCATATAGAGTCTTGTTAGCATCAGCCAAATAAGAAAAATTTGTTGGAAA